>Ga0123353_10000038_pt1 | contig 141718 bp, 118 predicted proteins | sample TergutLab28metaG_3_FD_92763 | JGI IMG/M metagenome (GOLD analysis project Ga0123353, IMG submission 92763) | Labiotermes labralis P3 segment gut microbial communities from Petit-Saut dam, French Guiana - Lab288 P3 | ecosystem: Host-associated > Arthropoda: Insects > Digestive system > Gut ... | reverse complement strand
TAAACTGCTGTTTTTTACTCTATTTTATCAATAGACTCCAAAAAAGATGGATAGATGAGGATAAATTTATTCTGTTGGGATATTCTTAGAAAAATATGAGTTGTGCAACAGACACGAGACGCTATGCCTAACGGCTCGTACCTCATCTTTTATACACTACGACGAACAAGGTAATATATGATATTGAGCGTACAGGTAAAAGAAAGTATAGGTTATACACCAAAGAGATAAACTTCACAGAAGGAGTCTTTGAGTTATAAAGATATTCTGATGAAACTGTAAAAAATATGTGGTTCTAAAAAATTCTAAATGGATTGTGCATTTTAAATAAAAAATTATATTCATCTATTTAATGAAATAACAATATGGTATCAAATAAGCCAACAATAACCAAAGTAAATGATGAGGAAAACAGGTGTGCTGTATGTAGATACAACCTCTACAAATCACAAACAATAACATGGAAAAAAACTGTATATACGCTTGAAGACTTCAAAAAGCAGAAGCATGTTGTCAAAGACGACGGTGAAGAGATACTTACAAAATCCCATAAAGGTTTATCTTGCCAGTATAAATTTTCCAAAAAAGACGAGGGAAAGTATGTAAGACTCTATGCCTATGTGGGGAGATACGAAAACCTTTGTCAATCGGAAGTGTTTTTTGTAGAACCGCAACATCAGACCGATATTCGCATCAAACACGTAAAAGCGAATGATAAGACAGAGACAGAGGCAATGGTTGGAGATACAATTACATGCATAGTAGAATATCACAGAGCACAAAAAATAGTAGCCCCAAAAGATGTTCCTTCGTCCACCAAAGATAATGTCAAGTGGATGACGAGAATTGACGAAAAAGAAGAACGCCTTATTGTTGATGATGAGGTAATGCGAAGTGGGGAAATTTCGTTCAAAGTACCTAAAGAATGGAAAGGGAAAGAAGTGATATTGATGCCGTATTTGAACAAGCATACAGTAGATATAGCAGCCAAGATTACCGTTCCTTCTGAGGAAATCATTATAATTGCAGGCACAGAACAACATAGCGCAACCTATGGTAACAAGTTAATGTTTCCTGCGCAAGCAGTTAGAGAAATAAAGAAAAACTATCCAACTCATAAACATGTAAATATTTTAATATTTAAAGATGCTTATACCCCTATGCAACTTAGCATAATAAAGAGAGATGCTAAGAAATGGAACAATACTGTATATTTTAAACAAATAAATTCTGTTGATGATTTGATTAACTATATTAATAAAGGTGATGCAACAATTGATAGAAAAAAATTAAAAATAGGAGCAATAAAGATATTTGCCCATGGATATCCAAGTATAATAGATTTTGGATTAGATGGAAAAAATGCAAATATTCAAAGGTTTACAAAAGAGCATGTTTCGCAATTAAAACAAAAATCATTTGCTAATATTCCCATTATTTATTCTTATGCTTGTAGAACAGGAAATTCCGATGGACGGAAAGTAGCAAGTTCTCCAAAATATAAATATGATAAAGATTGGATAACATTAGTTAAGCCGGAAGAAAGTTTAGCTCAAAAACTTAGTGAACATTTAAATGCAATAGTTTACGCATACTTGCGCAGAACCAATTATGCTTCAACATGGAATGAAGGAGAGGATAAAGAGTATAAGAATAAATACATGACCATAGAAGACGATAGTGTATCTAAATTTTACAATATAGGAGATTTGCTTAGAGCATTAAAAAGTCCTTGGGACGAAGCACTATGGAATGAGAATGGAGCCTATGCTCCGCCTACATCTGGAAATTCTCCGGGAGGAGAACTTCCAGCTAATTTGTATGTTTTTGAAAAAGGTAAAAAACCGGCATCTACAAAATGAACGGAAAAATATTTTATGTAATAAAAATAATATTTATACACATAATCGGATATGTTTTATGTGTTTTACAAGCATATATTAGCATGTATGAATATAAGGAAAATTTATCTTCGGTATGTCCAAGATGTTCTTATATTGAAGATATTTTAACGAGCAGCCTTTTTTTCTATTTATTTTTCCTTTTGGCTTATTTTTTATTTTTCTTTTTTGTTCGGTTTTTATTAAATGCAAAAAAGATAAAAAAAAATTACAATATAATTTCATTTACAGTTATTTATATAATTACATGTTTTACGGTTAATCATGAAATTTTCATTTCAAGAGTTACTTCTTGGAGTACATTTACTACGATGGAAGAATTAATAGGCACTGTGCAAGAATCTTACATCGCAATATTAATTACAACTATCATTTTTTATTACTCAAATAAGTTTTTATTGAATTATGAAAAATAAAAATAGAAACGAAATAAATAATTCAAAAATCCGATGAAAGCCCAAAACCACAAAGCCGTCACCAAAGGCTACCTATTATTTTCCGCCTACTTAGCCGCCTGTGTCATCGTAGGCGTGCTGGCTTATTTTTGCTACATGCAAACCTCGTTTATCGAAGTCAACAAGATATTTGCCAAAACCGTCGAATACGACAAGATACACACCCGTCAGAATGAACTGAGCGACAAGATTGGCGATCTTTACCAATACATCAACCAGTTAAACACCGATAAAAACGACAAAATGTTGATGGAGGCTATCAGTAACCGCAAACAGGAAATTACGTTGTCGATGAAGGGCATAGACAACCGCGATGTAAAAATACACCGGCAACTGATGGGTGAAGTCGATTCCTTTCTCGGTATAAAAGATTCCATACGCACAGCAAAAAGCGAAGAAGCGCAAGTAAAAAAAGAACTAAGACAGTGTATTGACGATAACAAGCAACTCACCCGTAAAATGACCAAAGGTAGAATGTCCATTAAATAGGAATATTATGAACGAAAGAAAAAACAACCAAACCAAACAGACCAAAAACCGTCGTGAATACATTGTCGGTTTTGTTCATGTCAGTTTATTTTTTGTTGTAACCACAATTGCATGTTGCTTCATCCTGTTCTACTACTCAAACAACAGCAACGTTTTCGACAACAAAAAATTTGCCATTGACAAAATGAAACGCATTCAAGATTTCCGGTCTGTACAGAATGAACAAGCGGTGATAGTTGATTCCATATATTCAATAATTGGAAATTTCAATCCGACCATACAAGCCAGCTACAAGGAAAACGATATCAAACACTATTTGAATGGTATAAAAAATCTTTACGAGAAAAGCGGTTACGACAGGCGTTACAAAATATTTTACCAAACGGCGGATTTCTACAACATGTGGTTTGCCGACAAACAGGAATTGTGGGCCAAACGTCGGAATATCGACGACTTTAAAAAGAATTTGGAAGATTGCCGCATAGGATTTCAGAAAAAACAAGATGAATTAAAAAACACAAACTAACAGATATGGGAAAATTATCAAACTACCGGATTTATATCATTCTGGCTATTCTGGCAGCCTGTATTGCTTTGGTGTTTTTAACACGTTCCTGTGTGTCGGACAGAGAAATACAAGCTACCTTCAATTCGTTGGATATTCACCTAAAGGAGGGCTCGGCAGTACTGGAGTATTCCGACAACACCAAAGGTGCACATACTTGGCTGTGGGAATTTGGCGATGGCTCTACTTCCGACGAGCAAAGCGGCGAGTATGCATATAGAAAACCCGGAAAGTACCAGATACGGCTCACCGTTGACGACAAGTTGGAAAAAGAGTTTTTAGTCAACGTTCTGCCGGAGCCTGCAACATTCAATCCCAATCAGTTCATCCGTATTATAGCGCCTACTAGCGCCATGCAAGGCGAACACATTACTTTTCGTGGTGAAGGATCGTCGAAAGAATGGAGGTGGGAATTTGGCAAAACGGGCATGATTGATGCACATGGAAAAAACGTTATCTATTGCTATGATATTCCGGACACTTACGAGGTACTGCTGACAACGGAAGAAACTCAATATCCGGTCAGGCATCTCATCGTAATAGAACCTTGCTATTCCGACGTTGATACGTTGAGTAATGACGCAAAAATAAGCAGCGATATCCAAAAAAAACTGCAAGCTATTATTGACCAAGAACCCTTTAAAAAGAATTATGATGAGATTCGGCAATATTTGTGTAATAGAGATAATGATAATGGGCATAATTGCCTGGTAGTTGTCAATAACAATAAGAAAAATGATTTATATTCTTATTGTCAAGGGTTAAGATTGAGAAGAAAACGAACTAAAATCGAAGCCGTACTAATAGAAGGGGATTCTTGCGTTATAAAATTGGATGTTTTGCAAACGGACTTGGATTAAATTGAAAGTTTATGAATAATAGATATATTCTGTCGGTTGTTGTTTGGGGCGTTACATTGTTTTTTTCATCCTGCGGTCCGGTCAACCGATTTACGCGGGTAAAAAAAATACCCCGCGAACACTCACTGAATTACTGTATAGGCGAAGTTAAAGCTCCTAAAACCGAGCTGAACAAAGAACCGTGGATTGTATTTTCCGACCGCGAAAAAAACCAAACCACAAGAAAGCCCGGTAAAAAAGGGAGACTTAAAAATGTAGATTATCTCGAACCGTTTTTGGTTATCAAACAAAAAGGCGAACACCTGCGTTTGATAAAATACACGCCCGACATATTGAAAAACGGCAAATTGGAATATAAAAAAGCCAAATACTATGGTTGGATAAACAAGTCTCGTCTGTTGCTGGACCAGCAATCAGTGACCGATATTGCCAGCGGCAAGAAAAACAAAACACTGGTCGTACTTTCCGATACGCTATTTATCAACCAGCCCGATAAATATTTTTCTGCCGATTCGGTGAAAACCTATAAAGACTTGGATATGAATTCCGAAGCCGGAACAGTCCCTCTTTACAGTATTGTTTATCAATTAAAACAATCGGGAAATGGTCAGACACTGATAGCCAAGAAACCTTATCTGAAAGCCGAAGAAATAAATGAGGACGTGTTGGGTTGGATAGATAATACGTTGATTAAGGATGTTGGAACGGGATTGCATACCAATATTGAGACAATTTCTCCCGAAAAGCTACAATTTGTAAAACCCAACGGTACGGAAGTCTCCATAACTGGCGATATTGCCGAAATGACCGAGTTGTTAGTTTTACAATATCCGACCATTAAGTATAATCCGGTTTCTTCGTATTGTATTCAGGACAGTATGGTCGCATTCCGCACCCGTAAGGTGATTCCGGTATTCGACCAAGGCGACAATTATGTGTTCAACGTCAATGGCGGACACATTTCAAATCAACACTTCAGGGCGATTAACAGGGATTTGAGAAAAATCAATGTTTCATTTGTTTTTGAGGGTAACGAACAGACTATAACGCTTTTTCCGCAAATAGTCAATGCCTTGCAAAGCCTGCAACCGCTTTTTGAGCGCGAAACTTTTTTTTCGTATCAATTTAATTGTGTGGCAACCTTCGATGACGAACAAGGAATTACGCCTTTCGTTACACAATTCACTTCCGAATATTCAGCCTTGATAAACACCTTGTCAGCCAAAGCCAACAAATCGGGAAAACTGAAACCGTTAAAGCTTTCCAATACATCATGGCCCGGACTGCGTAAAGCTCTTGAAATGCTGGATAACCAAAAAAACGCCACCAATCTGATTATACTGATTGGCGAAAAAGGCTATGGCGGCGAGGATGTTGACCCTACTTTGACTAACCGGTTGTTGCGGAATAATTGCCGTATTGCCGCATTTCAGGTTTATGCCGGAAATGAAGATATTTACAACAACTTTGTGTTAAACGTCGGAAGTATGATAAATGCTTATGCCGACGGTATGTTGAGAACTAAAAAAGATGTTCTGGTATCGCCCGAACAAATAAGGCGAGCCAATTTTTACAGAGAAGTTGATACGGATAAAAACAGTTTCCGGCTCGATTTCCCCGACAATAGTATCACACAGGGCTTTTTATTTTTCCCGCAAAAAAAAGGAACATTGCCGATGGAATTTCTCCCTAACGACATTGATTCCATATTGATACAGATTAAAAACGATAATACCGAAGTCATCACGTATGCTGCACGCGCTTTTCATTCGTTTGGCAACAACCGTACAAAATTCGACAGTTTGTATAGCCGCAGTAATAATTTGGACATAACCCAAATCCCTTCTAAAAAATTGATTTCCAGCTTTAATCAGGAAACGCCGGGATGGTATTTACCGTCTAAAATAGTGTTGCTCGACAAGTCCGCTAATGAAGAAGTGGATTATCGTTTGATGCTTTCGGAATTGGAAAAGAAAGAGTTAATGGAGTTTATCCAATCGCTTTCGGCGAAAGAACTGGAGTTGAAATCTCAAGCAACAAAAAATAAGAAGTTAGCAAAGAAAAAAATATGTAATTGCCCCGAAGATGACTTGTTCTTTCAATTATCGCTTGAAACAAAGGCTAATGATAATGACAGTATTCCTCCGGAATATGCAAGTACGCGCAAGGTTAGGAAATACCTCTACAAGCAATACATGAGTACGATGAAATATTGTAAGTATTGCAAGGATAAAAAACGTGTTTTGAAACGCCTCCCGATTGCCGAAGCTCACCGGCGGATAATCGGTAGTCCGACAAACGAACCGGTATTGAATGCGTTTCGCGTAAAAGACTTGAAAAAACAGAAGCAAGTGCCGGACAAAATGCTTGGTGATTTGATTCGTTATTTCAAAGACATGGTAGAAGAACCAAACAAGGCGGAACAATTTACGTCGAATGATGAAACTTATTATTGGCTGGATAGAAAATTATTACCGTGAAAAGTAAAGAAGCATTACGAAATGAATTGCTCCGTTATGCCGATTTTGCATGGGAGACAAACAGTAATAAGCTGCATCCGCTGGCTCAATTGATGGTAGAAGAGTTGTGCAATGAACTTCATTTGTTGGATAACCGGATAGAAAATCTTCATCAAGCGCTACTTGATAAATTGGTAGAGAACTTAATTCCGTCGTCGTACAATTATCTGCGATGCGCTCACACAATTGCCTATCTTTTGCCTGAAGTACCGTTTTATTTATTGGAAAAAGAGACGAATTTTTTTCTCAAAGAGTTACCTGCCATATCCGATTACAAAATGCAGGAAACGATGATGTTTACTCCGGCAACGGATGTGCAACTTTCCACATCGGCGGTAAAAAGGATATTTTTTGACCGGACATTATGGAAAATTGATAATGATGGCGATAAGACCCCGTCTGTTCAAATAGAAAAAAGAGGAAAATACAATACAGTTTGGATTGGGCTGAGCATTTGCGATGAAATAGAAACATTGGAAAATTTGTGTTTTTATCTCTGTTTTCCTCACTTGGACGATAGCCACGAATATTACGATATGTTATCCAATATACGCTGGTCGGCAGGCAACGAATCGTTGGAAGTACAACAAGGGTTTCCTGTTTTCAAAAATACTCCGAACAAGACAGAGGAAAAGATACTGGCTTATTACAAAGACCATTTTCAAACGATTAAAAGCAAGATTCCGGTCGATGGATTAATCAAAGAAAAATTACCGGAAGAGCTGCACGAACTGTTTGATGCCGAACAAATAGCTTCCATGCTACCTTTGCATTGGTTATCTATTTCGTTTCCGCCGCATTTTATCCCGGCAGATATTGAAAATATCAGTATATTCTTAAATGCTTTCCCTGTGATAAACCGGGGTTACAAAAAACATACGGTTTCAGGCTTGGAAGGTACGGAAGTAATCCCATTACCGATGGGGATATGTGAGGAACTTTTGGAAATAGAAGAAGTAGTCGATACAAAAAATCAAAAATATTGTTGGGCGGATAATAACAAGAATGAAAAAACATATAACATCAAGAAAAAAGAATTAGAGGTAAATGCGAAAGGTTTATCCGGTTATTTGGAACAATTATCGGACATGATACAATATGAACGTCGTGCTTTCTCTAAAATAAATGAGGAAAAAATAGACTCTGTATCAAATGCAGTTTCAGTTATTGCATATATGGATGCAATTAAAACGGATAGAAATAGAATAAGCGAAACGGATATTGTTACACAATTGACCGTAAATATGCCTGAAAATGAAACCGAGATAACTGTATCTTATTGGACAACTTGCGGTGAATTGGCTAATGGCATTCCTATACAATCAAAGTTAATGGCACATAAAACTTCCGAGTTGAACAATTCGGACGCCACTTTTTTAACTCCTGTTACCGGGGGATACAACTTCTACAATATTGACAGCCTGAAAGCTATTAACAGGTTCTATGTCACCTCTAAAGGCAGGATATTGACCAAAAATGACATATTGAATTTTTGCTGGATAGAAATCGGTAAATATGTTGAGGCTATAGATGCTGTTCGCAGTGTGAGCATCAGTCCGAGATTCGGTGAAGGGTTGGTTAATGTAATTGAGATTCGGATAACACCGTTGGCGGATTGTGTTGATTTTTTGAAGACAAGCGGGGTATTGAAAGAACTTCGTTTGCAGTTGGAACGAAAGTCGCCAGAGCATTTTAAATATCAGATAGTGATAAGCCCGGCTTCTTGAAATTAGGATAAATAGGGATGTTCAGTAAATGAGTAATATATTGATAATAAATTTATAACAGGTTATTATTTTTTTGAAAATTACCCCGATTTTGCTATATTTATGTGCAAAATCGGGGTAATTTTTGATTACCTCCTACCACCGCCTCCTCCGTGCATTCCACCCATTCCTCTCATTTCTCCCATACCCCTCATCTCCGATTGCATCACCGGCATACTCCTGACATTATTCATCTGCCTTTCGTTGTCCATTCGTTCTTCCGGAAATCGGTTATAGTCGAAACTATTAATAGGTCTTATATCGTTTACTGTGGCTCTATTGAATTCCGCCGGTTCAGGTCTCTGTATTGCCGGTCTGTATACCGGAATGTTGTTATCCATTCTTCGCTCAGTGGGAATTCTTGCAACATCTTTCACCGAGACAGGATTAATCTCGTGATTTGTAAATCTCTGTACGTCTCTTACATCAGGTCCCTGAGAAATAAGAGCGTGGCTAATTCTGTCTCTTTCGGGGTTATGGACGGCTGATATCCGGCTTGCTTGTTCTCTAACTCTGTCCTTATCTAATGCTCTGTCCTGTAAATTCCGGTCAAGGATATGGTCGCGTTTTACCATGTTCCAATAATAATCGTGCGGTCTCCGGTCGCCAATTCTTGGTTCTAAAGGAGCCCAAGCATAATAGCCGTCTATGTCTCCCCATGCGACCCATGCCGGCGACCAATCATATCCGGGTACCCAAAGCCAGCCCATATTGTCGTCATACAGCCAGTTTCCGTAGTGAAAAGGCGCCCAACCCCAGTCATAATCCGAGTCCCAATACCACCCGTCGTCGGTATATTCCCAATAGCCGTTTGTAAGGTATGGTCTGAAACCGGCGTCTACGGTGGGACGCCACACTTGTCCGTAATCCGGATAGTCAATCCATGTGCCGTAAGGCGACAATCCGTCGTAAAATGTCTGGTAAGTAATTGCTCCGGTAGTCTGTACTACGGGCGGCGTTTGTGCCGGAAGATTTTGAAAGATGATTGATAATGCGATTATCAATACTGATTTTGTAGCTTTTTTCATTGTTTCAGGTTATTTGTTAATGCGTTTTTTGAACGCGGATGACACAGATAACGCAGATTTACACGGATTTTTTTAATATATTATCTGCGAAAATCCGCGTTATCTGCGTCATCCGCGTTCTTTTTGAACAGTTATGCAGTGTAAAAGTTCGCAATATTTAGAATATTTAAAGCAGAACACCGTCCTTCAATTCGATTATCCGGTCGCAACCTTTGGCAAAATCTTCGTCGTGAGTTACGGTGATGACGGTTTGGTTATTCTGATGTGATATTTGCTTGAAAATATCGAATACCGTTTGAGTATTTCTACTGTCGAGGTTTCCGGTAGGCTCATCACCCATGATGATAATCGGGTCGTTTATCAATGCGCGGGCGATTGCTACTCTTTGTTGTTCTCCTCCCGAAAGTTTGGACGACAGTTTTCCGATATGCTCTTTCAGGTTAAGTTGAGTTAATATATCCGTTGCTTTTTGCCTGACTTCGTCTTCGTGGAGTTTGCCTAACTTAAGCGCAGGAAGCATTACATTTTCTAATACGGTGAAATCTGTTAATAGATAATGGAACTGAAACACAAATCCTATATGCGCATTGCGAAAGGCAGCCAGTTCATTTTGCGTCTTGCCTTTCAGGTTGGTGTTGTCAATAATCAGTTCGCCGTCGTAGTCGGTATCCATTGTCGAGATAGTGTATAGCAAGGTCGACTTGCCTGAACCGGATTTGCCGACAAGGGCAAGGAATTCACCTTTCTTTACTTGGAAAGAGATGTTTTTAAGTACCTGAAATTTTTCCGGTTGATAAAAAAACTTGTTGATATTTTTGGCTTCAATCGTTATTTCCTGTGTCATATTTTATCCTCTTAAAATTGATATTGGGTCGACTTTGGCTGCTTTTCGTGCGGGAATGTAACCTGCCAAGAAATTGATTACTACTGCGAAAATGAAACCTAAAACATAGTCGGATACATCGTAAGCCATTGGAAATGTTTTGGTTATCGCCGAATTGAAGGGTATGTGGTTTACTCCCCTTGCAACGCCGTAGCCCATAATGACTCCGAGTGTTCCTCCGATTATTCCGATGATAATGGCTTCCGAGAGGAATATTTTCATTACGTCGCTGCCTTCAAACCCGATTGCTTTCATGATAGCTATTTCCTTCATCCGTTCGTTTACCGTCATGCTCATAATGTTATAAATGCCGAATCCGGCGACGATAAGGATAACCAATGATACGGATATTGCAATGGTGTTTCTGAGCTTGTCAGCCGAAGCAAGTTGTCCGTTTGCATCTTGCCATGCTTCTACCTTGTAGGCAATGTAAGGGGCGAGGTCGGCGGCTACTTTTTGCGCATTATAGTAATTGTCAATGTCAACTTGGATATCGGTTACATAATCACGGTTCATCGAAAAGAGTTCCCGGACTGTCGAAATGCGCATATAGGCTTTTGTCTTGTCGATAGTTTGTATGGATGTTTTGAATATGCCTATGACTTTGTAGTTTTTGTTGATTCCGGTGGCGGTTGTGATGTTGATGTAATCACCCATTTTCAGGCTAAGGTTGTAAGCCATGCCGGCGCCGATAATGATTCCGTCGATGCGGTGTTCGATATCGCCCCAATTGCCTTCCACCATGAAATCGGATATGCGGAAAATATTATCTTCTTCATGCACATCAATGCCCGAAAGACTGCCGCTTACCTGACTTGCTCCGTTGCGGAACAAAACGTTTTCGTTCACTTCGGAAGCTATGGCGACAACATTTTTGTGCGCTTTCACTACCTCTATGATAGGGGCTGAGTTTTTTATTCCTATTTTGTATTGGATGATTCTCGGACTGTGAATGTTGACCGCACTCACTGTGTCCGAAAGAGCGATAATGTTGGAACGGTCGGGCGGCATGTCGTTGTAAATGTGTATGTGGGATATGCTGCTGAAGACAAATTTTGCCTGCAATTCGTTTACTCCCGACATGAAACTGTTGATAAAGACATACATGGATACGCCAAACATAATACTCAAAACGGCAACAATCGTTTGCTTAAGTCCCGAACGGAGGTAGGTAATCGCTATTTTAAAATCAATATTCATCATCGTTTCTTTTTGGGAACTACTAATTCGTCATTGTCGCTGATGCCGGATAGAATTTCCGTCCAAGTTCCGTTTACAATTCCGGTTTGTACCTGACGGGGTTCTTTTTCCCCTTTTACCTGAACGGTGTTTTTCGTCAGGCAGTTTGTTGGGATTATCAACGCGTTTTTGTGTGTGCCTGCGATGATATTGGCTTGCAATTGCGTTTGGGTAAAAAGGTAAATGTCGGGCGGATTGACGAAATCGGCTTCGGCAACGAACGCTTGGTCGGTTATGTCGAAGCTCGGATAGATTCTGGTAATTTGCGCTTGAATGCTTGAGTCTGCTATTGTGTTGAGGCTGACAAGCACTTTTTGCCCCAATTTTACACGGTTTATGTCGGTTTCGTCTATGAAAAGTTTCGCTTTGGCTTTGCCTCCGGTTATTTTAGCAATGACTGTGCCTGTTGTGACCAAGTCGCCTTCATTCAGGTTGAGTTCGGCAAGCGTGCCTTTGATACCCGATGTCAGATAGTTGTAAGCATCGCTTTGTTTTTGTATGTCAAGTTGTTTTTGGGCGTTACGGCGGGTAAGGTTCAAATCTTCGAGCGTTTCGGCAAGTAAATTTTTCTGTACAATATAGTTTGAAAGCGATGTCTGGTATTGTATTTCCGAATTTTCGAGGTCTAACGCCGAGATAGCGTTTACCTTGAACAGGCGTTTGTTACGGGCATAATCTATCGAATCTTTTCTGAGTTGTTTTTGGGCTAAAATTACTTGCTCCTGTTTTTGCATCAGTGTTGGCGAATTCGGGGTGTATTTTGTGACGGCGTCCAGATAGTTGAGTTCGGCTATTTCTACCTGCGAAGCGGTAATAATATTAGCTATCACAAATACATTCTCACCCAATTTTACACTGTCGCCTTGCCTTTTCAGAATTTTTCTGATATATCCGTCCGTATTGCTTATCACATTGTATTCGTCGAAGTAAAATACATTGCCGCTGGCAAATACGGCGTCTATTACATCCTTGCGCTGGGGTTTTGCGTATTGCTTGCTGCAGGAGCTGAAGTTTATTGCAAAAGATAGTATGAGTAATAAGTGGGTTAATTTTGGGGTTAATTTTTTCATCTTGTCTCTGTTTGGTTTCGGGATATAATAATTGAAAGGTCGTTATAATAGCTCGATAGTTGCGAAAAGTACGCATTTTCGGCTATCAGGTAATATTGAAAATAGGTCAGAAAAGTATTCAGGTCAATGGCTCCTTCCTGATATTGGATATGATACATTTTCAAGTTGTCGCGATAAAGGAAGAACGCTTCGGCTGCTTTTTCGGCAGAAATACCTTTTCTTACGATTTCTTCTAAAAGAAGGCGGTCGTTTATGGCGCTTTGCAGTTCGGCGATGTCCGATTGCATTTGCGCCAGCTCAAAGCTTTTTCTGGCGGCTTTTATTTTATTCAGGTTTTCGAGCCCCGAAAAGAGGGTAGTGGTCAATGACAATCCGATGTATTCCTGTCTGTGCCAATAGGATGATTTGAATGAAAAAGCGTCGAGCGTTTTCTGAAACTGGTTTGCGCCGTAATAGGCATTAAGCGATAATGTGGGTGCGTATGCCTGCTGTTGTATTCTCAGGTTGTATTGGGCGTCTTTTACCATTCGGAGATACGTTTCGAGCAGCTTGTCTTCGCCGAGGCGATACTCCTTTTCTTCTATATTGTCCGGTAATTGTCCCTGAATGATTATTCCCTCGTCCGGTTTCAATCCGAGTAATATCCTTATTTGCTGCAAATTGCTTTCATAGAGGTTTTCGGAGGCAATCAGATTTTGTGCTATTTGATTGTAGTTGATTTTCGACTGGTTGAGGTCAATCAGGCTGACTGCGCCTTCGTTGTATTTTTTGGCAGCTATATCAATCAACGTATCGGCAAGTTCGAGGTCTTTACGGTTTATTTCCTGCGCTTTGAGGGAAACAAGGCTTTGGAAGTAAAGCGAAGCAGCCATATTTTTCAATGTTTGCAAATAATACGCTTCTTGGGCTTCTTGCAGTCTTATGGCGTTTTTTGCCTGTCTTCCTTCGGTTATTTTTTGCCAGTCGAAAAGTGTGTAGTTAGCGCTTAGACCTGCGCTGTAATTATATTTTGCGCCAAGTTGCATGGTGAGCGTCTCATTGGGTTGTCCGAGTAGACTGCCGTTGATAACGGTAGTCGCTATCTTGAAGTTGTCTTGGGCGGTAGCGTTTAGCAAAACAGTGGGCATCAGGTAAGAGAGTGATGCGCGGCGGTTGTCTATTGCAATTTGAATGTTCAGCTTGTATGTTTTTAATGTGGGGTTTTGTTTTACGGTCATACTCCAAAGTCCGTCGAATGAATCTATCTGCACTTGCGACGATAAACCGGACGACAATAATACAAAGAGTGTGATTATGATGTAGTTCTTTTTGGCAGACATCTGATTCTTTTCTGTATAGCTTGTTGATTCCTGCTTTTTAAAACAAATCTCTCTTTTTTATTGTTTACCATTCTTAGTAAAAAAGAGTATTTATGGTGAAACATTATGTAAATAGAAGCAACTGGCTGCGAGCTGCAGTGTTGGGCGCTAACGACGGGATTCTGTCTACTACAAGTCTGGTCATCGGGGTTGCAGCCGCTAATGTTGAGCGAAGTTCGATTGTCTTGGCGGCTTTAGCAGGTCTTGTAGCCGGAGCGTGCTCAATGGCTGCCGGCGAGTATGTTTCCGTCAGCTCCCAGACCGATGTTGAGACTGCCGATTTGGAGCGAGAAAAAGGCGAGCTTGAGAGCAATCCAAAAGAGGAATTGGAGGAATTGACCGGCATGTACGAGAAAAGAGGCTTGGACAGGAAGTTAGCCCGAGAGGTTGCGATACAGCTTACCGGTGTAAATGCGCTTGAGGCTCATGCAAAAGAGGAATTGGGTATTAATGATATGACAAAGCCGCATCCTTTACAAGCGGCGGCGGCATCGGCGGCTTCGTTTATTTCGGGCGGGTTGTTTCCTTTTTTGGTTGCGATATTTGCTCCGGTAAAAGGAATGGTGTTTTTTCAGTATGGGTTTGCGATTGTCTTTCTGGCGTTGTCGGGTGCGGTGACGGCTAAAATGGGAGGTTGCGGTATTGGAAAGTCTATGTTGCGGATTTGTTTTTGGGGGACGGTGGCGATGGTTGTTTCGGCGGTGGTGGGGTATGTTTTTGGGGTGAAGATGGGGTGATGTTGATTACAAATCATCAAGAATACATTTTTCTTTTGGCAGGCAAAATTCTTTTATATCTTTGCAACATGTTAAACCAAAGAGAAAGGAGAACTTGATTATGGCACGTCCAATAGCAGATATCCCCATATTAAGAGGGAAAGACGCAAAACGTTTCCGCGAAGCAATGGAAAATGTACAACCATTGCCAATGGAAGAACGGGAAAGAATGAGAAAAGCATACGAATTATTAAAAAGTATGGTAACGTTTCCAATGTTATGAACCGGTTGATGGAATTAATCTCTAAATCCAAGCTAATACGCTTAGATGAGAATACAGAAATAAAATCCAAGGCATTCAGGAAATGTACACCAACAATCAACAACAAGCGGGCTGCCGTTTTATCACCGTCGATGCTTATAGCAATGCGTTGGGATTTTATGAGAAAAACCGTTTTAACTACTTGACTGATAAAGATAAAACGAGTGAAACGAGAGCTATGTGTTTTGATTTGAAAGCGATAAGTTAATTTTTCTTTTATTTTCCTTTCTTTGATTTGAAAAATATTTATTTTTGTATCGTATACTTGATTTGCATTTGGACTGATTTGAACCTCACGGGATTCCGTGAGATTAAAATGTTAAGTACGGAAACAGGTTTTGGTGGAGAATAGGAATTTGAAGGGGTTGAAATAGATATTAAAATTTTAACCGTATAGAATTCCATACGGTTAAAATTGCGGGCGGGCGATTAGTTCTTTGGTTACTTCATAAGCTCTAAGAGCAACAGGTCATCTTCGACAGTGACTTTGACTTTATCATTGACAGAGAAACCTGCATCTTTGAGCCATTTTCCGCAGAGGCGTATAAAAGGCACACTGTGAGACAAGTAGGAAACTGTGAGTTGACGACTGTACGGTCTCGGTGGTGGAGAATACGGTTTGCGTTCAAGCTCTTTTACGGCACAAGCATACGGCTTGCAGTTGGATTGATTTGATTGGTACATAGTGTTACTATTTTAGAGATAATAAAAAACCCCGCCTTAGGTGCTCTAATGCTAGTAACAGCATTTCGGGGGTTTTCACCACACCGCACCATAGCAGGGCAAAATTTAATTTCGTTCGTCATGTTACTATTTTTAGAGGCTGCAAATTTAAATAAATAAATGGAATACAGGAAACTTTGGACAACGAATTGATAAAAATAAAACTTGATAACGAAAATTTAAAATTGGATTGATATAATGATATTTCGCATTACAAATAACCGCCGAATGTGTAAAACAAAAAAACATAAAATATAATGAAGTATAATAAAGACGATATACATTTTGATAAAATTTCGCCTACAGCATTTGAAAATTTATGCTACGACTTAGTTGTAAAATATGGTTTTACTGATTTGGTTTGGAGAAAAGGTGGAGCTGACGACGGAAGAGATATTGAAGCGAACTATATATTTAATAACTCCATTAAGCCCAAAAAAACAAAGTATTTTTTTGAGTGTAAACATTATACAAGTAGTGGTGTTCCACCGGAGCATTTAAATTCTAAAATTGCGTGGGCAGATGCAGGAAATCCAGATACATTGGTAATATTTACTAGTTCCTATCTTACAAACAGTTCAAGGGCTTGGCTTGAAAAATTGGCACCACAAAAACATTATGAAATTATTTGTATTGAAGGAGAAGACTTAAAAGAAAGATTAATCAATTATCCTGAAATAATTGAACGATACTTCTCGCAGAATCGTTACGAGCAAATGCTTAAAGATATAAAAGACTACAAAATTAAATTCAATGTTAGCCCAAGTTATGAATTTTTTAAGGAACTCGTTGAAAATATTGATTTAACTAAACTTGATATTGAAGATTTTGGCTTTATACTTTTAAACTTCTATACTCAATACCAATTCTTTGAGACTAGAGATGATTACTATGGTGATTTTGATAAAAAAGTTATGTATAGACTATTAGATTTTCTAAAAAATACCATAACAAACGAAAGATTAGACTCCTTTGAAGAATATAAAGATAATTATGATGAACTTGGAGGAAGTGGAATATTTGACGAGATGTTTTGGATTGATTATGAGGGTAATTTTGACGAAATGAAAAAGTTAGATTTCCAAGTTTATGTCTTACATTTAAATCACAAACTTGGACAAGATAAATGGAAGATAGGGGATTATTTATTTGTAATATATCAAGATGTTGCTTTTGAGATTTTTAAAGATGAAAAGACTGAAATAAGAATTATCTCTAACTTTAATCCAGATAGAATATCAGAATTGAGTTTAGATTTAAGTGACCAAGTAACAATAAAGTATAAAATATATCTTGAGTATTTCAATACGAAACAGCCTCTGAGTGGCGAAGCAAAAATAATGTATCTTAAGCATCTCAAAATGAAACGGGTTCTGCCTGTTCTGCCTTTTCTCCCCGCTTATGAGGATGCGGGTGCGAATTTGCGTACGTTGTTGGAAAATAAACAAGATGAAATAATGCGAAGACAAGATAAAAAAAGGAGAAAATATCAAAAAAAATAATATGGAAGCAAACAAAGGCAAAATATTAATCTACAAAAACGAAAAAGGGAATACCAAAATAGATGTCTATTTTGAAAACGGGGAACTTTGGCTGACGCAAAAGGCGCTATCCGAACTGTATCAGGTAACTATTCCCACTATCAATGAGCATATTAAGAATATTATCGAAGAAGGCGAATTGGAATCGGAGGCAACTATTCGGAATTTCCTAATAGTTCAAACCGAAGGACAAAGACAGGTAAACCGTGAGGTTCAACATCTTAGTTTTCAAATGGTGCTTGCGGTCGGCTATCGTGTCCGTTCCCGTACCGGTATGCACTTTAGAAATTGGGCAAGCGGTATATTGACCGAATACACCCAAAAAGGCTTTGCCATGAATGATGAACGGTTGAAAAATCCCAAACCTTTTGGAGTGGACTATTTCGATGAATTGTTGGAACGGATTCGGGATATTCGCGCTTCCGAAAAACGGTTTTACGAAAAAATCAAAGCCATTTATGCTACCTCTGTCGATTATGCTACTCAGGATGAGAAGGCAAAGTTGTTTTTCAAAACGGTTCAGAATAAAATGCACTACAGCATACATGGGCATACGGCGGCAGAATTAATCACTTTACGCGCCGATTCATCGAAAGACAATATGGGTTTAACAAGTTTCAAAGGGGTGAAAGTGCGGAAAAGCGATATTGACATAGCCAAGAATTACCTTGCAGAAGATGAAATACGGGCATTGAACCGTGTTGTAACCATGTATCTTGATTTTGCTGAAGACCAAGCCTCGCAACATATCCCTATGTATATGGCAGATTGGGAAGAAAAACTGAATGATTTTTTGAAATTTACGGGACGAAAAGTTCTCGACAGTGCAGGTAACGTTTCTGCCGAACAAGCCTTGCGCATTGCCGAGCGTGAGTATGAACTGTACGACCAACACCGTAAACAGTTGGATAGCGATATTGATGCGTTGATAGATAAAGCAAAACGTTTAAACGAAGGTAAAAATGAATTATAATTTAACAATTATGCCCGAACACCAAATCATAGAATACAAATCCGTTTGGAAAGACAAATACTTGCAGTGGATATGCGGCTTTGCTAATGAATAAGGCAACACTTGATAAAAAATAGTATATCTTTGCATTTGAATTAAATTAAAAAATTATGAAACAGGATACAGATATTAAGTTGTTTGAAGAAAAGAAAATAAGAACTCATTTTGACGAGCAAACAGAAGAATGGTACTTCTCTGTGATTGACGTGGTTGAGGTTTTAACTGATAGCGCTAATCCACGAGATTATTGGTTTAAAATGAAACAACGGGTTACACTCGAAGACGGAATTGAGTTGTCGACAATTTGTCGACAACTGAAATTAATTTCTTCCGACGGTAAAAAATATAATACTGATTGCGCCAATGTACAGAGCCTTTTGCGTATTATCCAGTCTATTCCGTCTCCTAAGGCAGAACCGTTTAAGCAATGGTTAGCGAAAGTAGGCTATGAGCGTATTCAGGAAACAATAGACCCAGAGCAAAGTATAGACCGTGCAAGAGACAACTGGCTCAAGCTCGGACGAAGCGAGAAATGGATACAGCAACGCATGAGCGGTCAGGAAACCCGCAACAAACTGACTGATTACTGGAAAGAATCAGGCGTAAAAGAACATAACGAATTTTCCGCACTTACGAACATTATTCATCAGGAATGGACAGGACTGACAGTGAAGCAACATAAAACGTTGAAAAATCTGAAAACACAAAATCTGCGTGACCACATGTCCGAAGCAGAATTGATTTTCACCGCTTTAGCCGAACTCTCTACCCGGCAAATTGCCGAAAGCGAACAGGCAAAGGGTTTTACGGAAAATGCCACAGCAAGTAAAAAAGGAGGAAAAATCGCCAAAAATGCCCGTAAAGAATTGGAATCCAAAACCGGTAAATCGGTCGTTACAGGTGAGAATTTCTTGCCGCCGGCAAAAAATAAAAAGACACTAAAAGAATAATGGAAGAGAACAAAGGCAAAATTGTTTCATAACATAAACTCCCTACAAGCTCTCGCACATTCATTACAAGCTTTCGCACACTCCTGACAATGGTCATGCGGAAATTTGCCACATTCCTCCGCACACGCTTTGCAAGCTTTTTCGCACAAGGATAATATTTCTTTTGTAAAATGGCTGTGTGCGTGGATTAATTCCAGCGTTGTTCCGCATATTATGGCGCATTCTCTGTCAATCCGTATGCATTCTTTCATCATTTTGACATTTTCTTCTTCAAGGCAGGCGTTGAGGCAATCGTTACAAGCATGTACACATTCGGCAAGCTTGTGTGACAGGTTGAGACTTTTGAGTAACATAGTTTTTATTTTTAAAAAGTTATTGATAGCTCTTATCGGTTTCTATAACAAGTTATTGTACTCAAATGTTTTCTGCTCGAAAAAGGAGAAGATACACTTGGGGTATTTTAACTTTCACGCTTGATGCTTTAAAAAAATAGTGTACCTTTGCAATAAAATTTTGTCAAGGCAAATGGCGGAGAAGAAAGAGAACATTATTACACATTCCATGCATTCCGGGTTGATTTTAGGCGGATTGTTTATTGTGCGCGATTTTCTCTTGCAGAGCGTGTTCAATACGAGCATTTTTGCGATGTTTTTTTTGGTCATTGGCGGATTCGTGATTTCCATATATTGTATTTTCTTTTTTACGAAAAAATTTGATATGGAAGTATTGAAGGGACAAATTTCGTATGGAAGAGCTTTGTCTTACGGTTTTTATATGTTCTTCTTTGCGGCGATGATTACAGCGTTGTTCTCTTTTGTTTATTTCCAGTTTATCAATCCGGATTATCTTGCCCAGCGGGGAGAAATGTTTGTAAACCTCCTTCAGCAATTGAATCCGCCGAAAGAATTAATGAAAACGTATGAAGATGCGTTCAGGAAAATGACTGTTCCGTCGAGCGCAAGCGCCGCTCTTGATAATTTGTGGTCGATTGCCTTTAATGGATTCATTATATGTCTTTTTACGTCCCTGTTTTTCCGGAAACGGAAAGACAATGCAGAGTAACTATTAAATGTTGAAAAAATATGGATATATCCGTTATCATTCCGCTATATAACGAAGAAGAGTCGCTTCCTGAACTGTTTTCATGGATTCGGAAGGTGATGAACGAAAATAATTTCTCGTATGAAGTTATATTCGTAAATGACGGGAGTACCGATAATTCGTGGAATGTGATTCAGGAGCTGGCTGAAAAATTTCCGGAAGCCAAAGGAATTAAATTCCGCCGGAACTATGGCAAATCCGCCGCCCTCTATCATGGATTTGCAAAAGCCAAGGGAGATGTTGTGATTACAATGGATGCCGATTTGCAGGATTCTCCCGATGAAATTCCGGAGTTGTACAATATGGTCAAAAACGACGGGTTTGACTTGGTATCGGGCTGGAAAAAGAAAAGATATGATGCCAAATTGACGAAAAACCTGCCTTCCAAGTTGTTTAATGCAACCACACGTGCCATATCGGGGATAAAACTTCACGATTTCAATTGCGGATTAAAGGCATACCGTAAAAACGTGGTAAAAAGCGTTGAAGTTTATGGGGAAATGCACCGCTACATTCCTTATCTGGCAAAAAATGCGGGGTTTGAAAAGATAGGGGAAAAGGTTGTTGCGCACCAAGCCCGTAAATACGGCACAACAAAATTCGGACTTAGCCGTTTTGTCAATGGTTATCTGGACTTGCTTTCCCTGTGGTTTTTATCCAAGTTTGGCAAGAAACCGATGCACTTTTTCGGGGTTGTGGGAAGTTTGATGTTTTTTCTCGGACTGATTTCCATTGGCGTTGTAGGCGTGAATAAACTCATACACATAGCGAATGGAACGAGTGCGCTGTTAATCGCCAACAACCCTTATTTTTTTCTGGCTATCACAAGCATGATTATCGGAACACAGCTTTTTCTTGCCGGTTTTCTTGGGGAGATGATTTCCAGAAATTCTCAAGACAGAAATGAATATAAATTGGACGAAACAATAAATATTAATTAGCATTTATGGACACTTTATCCCTTATCATAGCAACATCCATATCCGGAGTATTGGTTTTTTTAACTGCCTATTACATGTTGCAGAATTTGCTGAAAAATGAGGAAAAGAAACGGTATTATGATATGCGAAGAGAGACAATCAAAGCGCTGAACCCGGTTCGACTGACCGCCTACGAGCGTTTTGCCCTCTTTCTGGAACGAGTCAACCCCGAATCAATGATTCTCCGAATACAACGCCCCGGAATGACGGTTGCCGACCTGCATCTGGCGCTTTTGGTCAATATCCGTGAAGAGTTTGAACACAACGTATCCCAGCAAATTTACGTCAGCCCCGAACTGTGGGCATTTATAAAGAATGCCAAAGAGGGTCTGGTACAGTTTATCAATACGTGTTCGAGTAAAATTCCAGATAATCTGCCTGCGATAGAACTTTCAAAGGTAATTATTGAAGCATATAGTTCTATTGAGAATCCGCCGACGGAGATTGCGCTGAACTTTTTGAAACAAGAAGTGAGGGCAACGAATTAATGAAGAAAATCACTAATCACTCATAACTAATCACTATTTATGAATTTTATTGATATTGTAAAAAAACGCTGTTCGGTTCGAGAATATTCGTCTCAGCCGGTTGAAAAAGAGAAATTGGATTATGTGCTGGAAGCTGCTCGTCTGGCTCCTTCCGCTTGCAATCTTCAGCCTTGGAGTTTTTACGTCATCCAAGATACAGAAATGCTGCAAAAAATACATTCATGCTATGAGCGGGAATGGTTCAAGGCGGCTCCGGTTTGCATTGCAATTTGCGGAAATCATGATGCTTCGTGGAAAAGGAAGACGTTTGACAACAAAGACCATTGCGACATTGACATTGCCATTGCAACCGAGCATTTGATACTCGCTGCAACTGAAGTGGGACTGGGGAGTTGCTGGATTTGCCATTTCGATTCCGTTCGCTGCAAAGAGATATTGCAACTTTCGGATTCGGAGGAGGTAATCGCTTTAACCCCGATAGGTTATCCGGCAAAAGAAGATGTTTGGGAAACGGCGGTTAAAAATAGAAAAAAGATAGAGGAGATTGTAACTTACCTCTGATATTTATGGAAGAGAAAAAAACAAAACCGTACGAATTGCCTTTTTTTTTCGGTAAGAAAAACCGGAAAGGGACGTTTTTTTGCCTTCTTGCCGGCTTTTTATTTTTTATCTCATCATGCAGTAACAACCATTGCGTTGAGCCGATGTATGCCCCGCTGGTAGTCTCTTTCTATTCCGAAATGGATACATCTTTGCAAATATCTCCCCGGTTTTTAACCATAGAAGGCGTTGGTTCCTACAATTTTACGAACGTATCCGGACGTAATAGTGTGAATCTGTATCTTAAGAAGTTCGACGAATCAACTAGTTTTTTATTTACTTTTGCTCATGATGAATCGAAAATTGATACATTTATATTTGTGGAGAAAGTAAGCAACTCTTTTTCTCCTTGCGGCAATCCGAATGGGGATTCCATTTCCGTATACAAAAAGGACGGCAACTTCTTTTTTTTGTGTAATGAGGTAAACAATGCGTTGATTGTTTACGGAGAAGGTCCGGAGGTGCTGTTTTTACAAAATAGAGCTCAAGATACTCTTTTTGTATTAGAACCAACAAGAGATGTACTATCTGTCAAACACTCCAATACGCAGGTGTTTGTCTCCGCCGAATGCGGTTGTTTGACAACTTTTAATATAGATGAAGTCCGGCATACGAGTAACAATATCCGTGACGTTTTGATAACCAATAAATCTGTAACCAGCGCTTATAATGAAAGGCATATCAGGATATATATTGAAAACTATTAGCCTGTTACTCCTTTGGGGCAATACATTTTTCATTGCTGCAGGAGAAAAGGAGAATCATAAAAGATTATTTTATGGTTTCTTTGTCGATGTTGACCTTGCGGAACCGTTTTTATCCATGTTGAGCCCTAATAAATTCGGAGTAAATGCTTCTGTTCAAGCTAATTTTAGCCATACTGTATTTCCAATACTGGAAGTAGGGTACGCGACATACGAAGGTGCACCCGATTATTCATATATTCCGGATTTAATTGTACAACCCGATAATTACAGCTACTTCATAAACGGTACTTACTACAAAGTAGGAGTTAATTTTAATCTCTTGGCAAAAGATTTTACGAAAAATTTAATCCCTATCGGCTATCTTGGAATACGGTATGGAGTTTCTCCCTTCAATTACAGGATAGAAAATCTTGTGGTGAAGGATTTTTACTGGGAACAAACTTATTCATTCAATGCACAGGGAGCTACAACTGCTCAGTGGGCTGAATTTTTGGCAGGGGTACAAACACCTATTTATAAAAATATATGTTTGGGTGTGAGCGTACGGTTTAAACAATTCTTGTACATTCAGGAAAAAGAGGAAAGAAACAAAATTATCCGTCAGTCTTATGCTCCCGGATTCGGAGACAAGGATGACGGCAAGTGGAGTTTCAGATACACAGTAAGTTATTTTTTCCCATTTACTAAATAAAACATTTTTACTTTTAAAACAATGGTCGATACAACAACGTTAAACAGGGCTGCCGACAATATAAGGATATTGACGGCTGCGATGGTTGAAAAATCAAAATCGGGACACCCCGGAGGTTCAATGGGTGGCGCTGACTTTATCAATGTGCTTTACTCTCAATTTTTAAACTACGACCCGATGGACCCGCTTTGGATTAACCGCGACCGGTTTTTTCTGGATCCGGGACACATGTCGCCCATGTTGTATTCCATTTTGTCGCTTGCCGGAAAGTTTGAAATGGAAGACCTACGGAATTTACGCCAATGGGGAAGCAACACGCCGGGACATCCGGAAGTCGACTTTGAGCGGGGAATAGAAAACACATCCGGTCCGCTCGGACAGGGACACACTATGGCAGTAGGAGCGGCTATTGCCGAAAGATTTCTCTGTGCCCGTTTCGGAGAATGGATGAGCCATAAAATCTACACTTTCATTTCGGACGGCGGGATTCAGGAAGAGATTTCTCAAGGAGCCGGACGCATTGCGGGAACGTTGGGACTTTATAATCTGATTATGTTTTATGATTCGAACAATGTTCAACTTTCGACTAAGGTAGACGAGGTTTCGGACGAAGATGTGGCATTAAAATACAAAGCGTGGAATTGGAACGTTATCACGATTGATGGAAATAATGCGCAGCAAATCGTTGATGCGCTCACACAAGCCAATCAGGAGAAGGAGAAACCTACGCTTATCATCGGAAAGACGGTCATGGGAAAAGGTTGCCGGGCAGCAGACGGCAGCAGTATGGAAGGCTTGGTTTCTACTCACGGACAGCCGCTTTCGGCAGCCGGAGTTTGTGTCGCCTCTACTATTAAAAACTTGGGAGGAGACCCTGAAAATCCATTCCGGATTTTTCCCGAAGTAGCCGCTTTTTATGCAAAAAGAAAAGAGGAACTGATAAAAATCGCCGCCAAAAAGAGAGCGGAACAAGCGGAATGGGCAAAAGAAAATCCAGCCCTTGCTCAAAAATTGGAACAGTTTTTCAATAAAAAAGCTCCTTCCGTTGATTACGAAAAGATAGAACAAAAAGCCAATCAATCGACCCGTGCGGCTTCTGCTACGGTTCTCGGCGTCCTTGCCAAGGAAGTGGAAAATATGATTGTCGCCTCTGCCGACTTGTCCAATTCGGACAAAACAGACGGTTTCCTGAAAAATACCAAACCGCTTGTGAAGGGAGATTTTTCGGGCGCTTTCCTGCACACAGGCGTTTCCGAATTGGCTATGGCTTGCATCATGAACGGCATTGCGTTGCACGGAGGAGTTCACGCTGCGTGCGGTACTTTCTTTGTTTTCTCCGATTACATGAAACCGGTTTTCAGGATGTCGGCGCTGATGCAGCTTCCGGTAATATATATTTGGTCGCACGACGCCTTCCGTGTCGGAGAAGACGGACCTACGCACCAGCCAATCGAACAGGAAGCACAAATCCGTTTATTGGAGCGTATAAAGAACCATAAAGGTAAAAACAGCGCCTTGATTCTTCGTCCGGCAAACGTACACGAAACATCTGTGGCATGGAAAATGGCGTTGGAAAATACGGATACTCCTACCGGACTGATTCTCTCCCGTCAAAATATTAAAGACATTCCGTCTGCCGGAAATCGCTATAAAGACGCCCTGCAAGCCCAAAAAGGTGCTTACATCGTTAAAAAAACGGACGGTAAGCCTGATATTATATTGATTGCCAACGGCTCGGAGGTTGCTACTCTCTTTGAAGGAGCGGCTTTGCTGGAAGAGCGGAAAAAAATCAGGATTCAAATTGTTTCCGTTCCGTCGGAAGGTCTATTCCGTACACAGTCCAAAGCGTATCAGGAAGAGGTTCTGCCTTCCGGTATTCCGGTTTTCGGACTTACGGCGGGCGTGCCTTTTACTTTGTGCGGTTTGGTTGGCGCCAACGGCAGGGTTTGGGGATTAGACCATTTTGCCTATTCTGCTCCGTTTGATGTATTGGATGAGAAGTTAGGGTTTACCGGGGAGAATATTTATAGGGAGATTTGTGATTTTTTGGGGATTTAGAAAAAAATTATATATTTGCTTTAGAAAAAAAATGTCGAACATAATAGGGCAGTTCGGTAAATCTTATTGGCGACAGTACTTTCAGTAAGAGCATTTTATAAAGTCCAAGCGATTAATAACGCTTGGGCTTTTTTTAGGAGAAATAACAAAAATTTTTCTGAATATAATTTTCAAGAAATTTGTGATTTTTTTAAAAATGTGGTATACTTGTGCATATTTATGGGTTGCACGTAAGTCGGCGGACAGTGCGTGCGTAACAGGAAAATTTAAAAAAAGAAAAACTGATGACAAAGAGAGTTTTGATAATACTTTTGACAGCATTTAGTTATGTAAACTCAAATGCACAAATTGACAATTTAGGAAGTAATGAAACGAAAAAAGAGAAAGAAGTGTATAAATCCGAAACACTGTTTATCAATCAAATTTCAGAATATGTGTATCAACACATTTCATTTCTTGACGTAAAAAACTTTGGTAAAGTTTCGTGTAATGGAATGGTTGTTGCCTATAAGGATGAAGCAGTTATTTTTGACACGCCAACAGACAACGAAACTTCTTACGAACTGATTAATTGGGTAACAAAATCGCTGAAATGTAAAATTACAGCGGTCATTTCAACCCATTATCATATTGACAATTTAGGAGGTTTAGATGAATTTCACAAACAAGGCGTTCCTTCCTACGCTTATTACAAAACTGTACAGATAGCGAAAGAAAATGGTTTGCCCGAACCGCAACACGGCTTTGATAAATTTTTGGAATTGAAAGTTAGCAATGAGAAAGTACATATTGAGTTTTTTGGAGAAGGTCATACCTGCGATAATACTGTTGGTTATTTTCCATTGGAAGATATTATGTTTGGCGGTTGCTTGATAAAAGAAGCGGGTTCGGGAAAAGGTAATCTCGAAGAAGCGAATGTCAAAGAGTGGTCGGAGACAGTAAGAAAAGTAAGGGAGAAATATCCGAATGTAAAAAAGGTTATTCCCGGACACGGAAAATTAGGCGGAATTGAACTTTTGGATTATACGATTCATCTGTTTGAATGAAGAAACTGCACCTTGTTTTCAGGCTGAACTTGGATGCTATTTTTCATGTTTAGTGTTATTTTTCGGGTACTATTTTTACGGAAAAATTTTGAATATTCTGATTTATAGATGGTTATCATAGTGTGTAAAAAAACGCATTTCGGGTACTATTTTTACGAAAAAATGCTTATATTTGCCCCATATTTTTACGGAATAAAATAGTATGAATTATTTTAAAAGAAAAATTGACCACACTTTATTGCAATGGAGCAATGAAAAACGCCACAAGCCATTAATGCTTCGTGGTGCGCGTCAGGTGGGCAAAACTACAGCGGTTCATAATTTAGGAAAAAATTTCCAACATTTTGTAGAGATAAATTTTGAAAACAAAGACCACGTTGCCGCCAAAACTGTTTTTGCGCAACATTCCGACCCGAAAATAATATGCGGCGAACTTGCCGTTTTGTTTGGCAAGCCGATTGTGGCAGGCGAAACATTACTGTTTCTTGACGAAGTTCAAAGTTGTACGGACGCTATTACCGCCTTGCGCTATTTTTACGAACAAATGCCTGAACTGCATGTTATTGCAGCAGGCTCGCTGCTTGAATTCGCCCTTGAAGAAATTCCTTCGTTTGGTGTTGGCAGGATTGATTCGATGTTTATGTATCCATTTTCATTTAGCGAGTTTTTATCTGCTACCGGATACGAAATGTGGGTAAAAATTATTGAGGAAGCAACGCTCGAAAAACCTGTTTCGGAAGCAATTCACGGAAAAATAATAGAACAACTTAAAAATTTTTTGATTATCGGCGGAATGCCCGAAGTGGTTACCGAGTTTGTAGAAACGCACGATTTTTTGCGTTGTCAAAAGGTTTTGAATAGTTTGCTGGTATCGTTCCGCAACGATTTTTCCAAATACAAAAAACGCATTCCGGGTACGAGAATAAACGAGGTTTTCAGTTCGGTGGCACGGCAGGTAGAAGGGAAATTTATTTATGAGCACGTTTCTCCAAATCTCAATAACGAACAGGTTAAAAAGTCGTTGGAACTGTTGCTTATGGCGGGTTTATGCTATCAGATTACGCACTCTTCGGCAGACGGCATACCGCTCGGAGCGAAAATAAATCCAAAATATCGCCGCATAATTCCTTTTGATACAGGAATTTATCAACGGATTTTAAATCTGGATATTTCGAACATTTTACTTTCAAACGATTTTGACACAATCAACAAGGGCGCTGTTGCAGAGATATTTGTGGGTTGCGAACTGAAAAAGAGCGCCTCGTGTTATTCCGATGAAGAACTTTATTGTTGGGTAAGGGAGAAGAAAAGCGCCAATGCGCAGGTAGATTTTGTCGTTCAGCGTGGCGAAATCATCGTACCTGTCGAAGTAAAATCCGGCAAAAGCGGCAAAATGCAAAGTATGTGGGAATTTATAAAAGAAAAGCAGTCCGAATATGGTATTCGCACTTCACTTGAAAATTTTGGAAAATACGATAAAATCAAGGTTTTTCCGCTTTATGCAATAGGGAATATAGAAAAATTAAAATGACCAGATTTGTCTAGGGTTAGAGCAGCTCTGCAACCTACTCCTCCGCATAACACTTCCTGCAATACTGCTGATAAGCCGTTATAATCAAATCAGCAATTTGCTCCTCATAATGATTTCCAATCAGTGAAATTTTCCCGTCTATGAAAAGTCCGGGAGTATGGAAAAATTTCATCCGGCGAGCTTTTTCCACATCCCTTCTCACTTCAATCATATAATCATATCCTTCGTACATTTGCAAAATATCCTCTTGAGGAATACCCACATTTTTGCCTATTTCTGCTAAAACGGAAATATCGCTTATATCCTTCCCTTCTGCAAAATGGGCGTTAAAGAGGGCGCACATCAATTCCGTCTGCAATTTATAGTGATGCGCCATTTTCAATAATCTGTGGGAATTGTATGTATTGCACGGGACAATTTTTTCAAAGCAAATACTCAACCCTTCGGAAGAGATAATTTCATCCAAATCTTTGCACAACAATTTAGCTTTTCTGTGGGATATACCCAACTCCCTTTTGTAATATTTTGTGGCGGAAGAACATTGGCGTGATTGGTTAAAATGAGGCGCAATGACAAAACTGTGCCACTCCAACACGATAGAATTTTCCAAATTTAAAGCAAATAACACTCTCCTGAGTCTATGATTCCCAATGTAAGAGAAAATACACACAGGATCCGACCATATCTCTATTTTCATTTAATTTTCTTACTTAAGAACTACAAAACAAACTTTTACAACACGCTCTAATTCATTTTGCGACTTTGTTTATGTTATAACAACAATGGAAAACCTTTAGTTCTTTGCCGGCAGATTATTTTATCAACAATAACCGGCGTTTTTTTATAGATAAGCATTTTTAATTGAACTGATTAGATAATTTCCCCGCTGCCGAAACAGAGGTGTGCGTCGGCGTCGTATACCACTCCGAATTGTCCGGGAGCGATGCCTTGCTGTTTTGTACCAGCAATAATTCGGTATGTGTCGCCGGTTTTGGTCAGTTTTCCTTTGGAAAATTCAGGCGTGTGTCTGATTTTAAAGGTAATATCTTTTTCTTCCTTGAAATCGCCCCAAGGGTCTTCGGTGATAAAATTGAACGTTTTCAGGTCGATGATGTTCCCATATTGTGTTTCGGGGTCATAACCGTTGGAGACATAAATAATGTTTTGTTCCACATCTTTTTTTACGACAAACCAAGGACCGCCGCTTAATCCTAATCCTTTACGCTGTCCAATTGTATGAAACCAGAATCCGTTGTGTTTTCCCAGCTTTTTGCCTGTTTCCAGTTCAATGATGTCGCCTTCTTTGTGTCCCAGATAGCGTTCGATAAATTCGTTGTAATTCACTTTTCCTAAAAAGCAGATTCCTTGGCTGTCTTTGCGTTTGGCGGTTATCAGGTCGGCTTTTTCGGCTATCGCACGCACTTCGGTTTTCATCAGGTGTCCGAGAGGGAATATTAGTTTGGATACTTGCAGGTAATTGATTTGCGCCAAAAAGTCGGTTTGGTCTTTTACCGGGTCTTTGGCGGTAGAGAGGTACATTTTTCCGTTTACTTCGGTCGTGGTGGCGTAGTGTCCGGTGGCGGTTTTGTCAAAATCTTTTCCGTAGATTTGTTCAAAATATCCGAATTTCACGTATTTGTTGCACATCATGTCGGGGTTGGGAGTTCGTCCCATGCGCACGCTTTCAATCATATAGGCGACCACACTGTCCCAGTACTCTTTGTTCAGGTCGAGTGTTTCGAGTTTGCAGCCATACTTTTTGGCTATCATTTGGCACAGTATAATATCATCCTGCCATGAACAATCGTCTTCGCCGTTACTTATTTTCAGATAAAAGAGGTATGGGTTGTACCCTTGTTCTTTAAGCAAGTGAACAACGACTGAACTGTCTACTCCTCCCGATATTAATGCGGCGATATTCATAAATGAGATTCACTTTAAAATGCGATGCAAAGGTACAATTATCTCATCTATTTCGCCAAAATTTTCTTCAATTCCTTTATAGCTTCTGCCGGATTTGCACGCTCTTTTAATAAAGATATAAACTTACTGCCGATAATAGCTCCACTTGCGTTTTCCTGTGCAGCGGTCAGTGTGGCTTTGTTGGATATGCCGAATCCTATCAGGCGCGGATTGCGTAGGTTCATTGCATTGATTCGCCGGAAATAATCCTGTTTTTTCTCATCAAAGCTTTTTTGTGTGCCTGTAGTGGCAGCGGAGGAAACCATGTAGATGAAACCGTCTGTATGTTCATCTATCAGGCGAATGCGCTCTTCGGATGTTTCAGGAGTAATGAGCATGATTATTTTGATGCCGTATTTATCTGCAATGGGTTTGTATTCGCTGATATAGTCGTTGAATGGCAAGTCGGGAATAATTGCTCCGTCGATGCCGGTTTCCGCACATTGCTTGCAGAAATTCTCAAATCCGTATTGCATAATCGGATTGAGGTAACCCATTAGAATCAGGGGAATTGTTACCGTGTTGCGTATTTCTTTCAATTGGTCAAACAGCGTTTTCAGCGTCATGCCGTTGCGCAGGGCGATTGTTCCGCTTTCCTGTATCGTAGGACCGTCAGCCATAGGGTCGGAAAAAGGGATTCCTATCTCGACAAGGTCAATGCCGTTTGCCTGCAATTCGCGGATGACTTCGTACGTGTCGTTCAAACGGGGAAATCCTGCAGTGAAATATACCGATAATATGTTCTTTTGTTTTTCGGAGAATAATTTTTTAATTCTATTCATTTTTTAATTGTGTTATAAGATTTTTTACTTTTTCGATGTCTTTTAATCCGGGTTCTATCTCGAATTTGCTGTTTATATCTATTCCATACAGCAGGTCGTGATGTATATTTTTAATTTTTTCCGCATCGTCTATAGATATGCCTCCGCTTAGGAAAAACGGAATATCGCCGTCGTACCAGTCGAGCATCCACCATTCAAATTTTTGTCCCGAACCGCCGTGCAGATGTGTTTTTGTATCGAAAAGGAAATAGTCGCAACAATCGCTGTCATACATTTTTGTCTTTTCAATGTCTAATACATTTTCAATATTGATGGCTTTTGTGATTTTTATATCCTGAATTTTCTGTTTCAGGCTTTTGCAAAATTCGGGTGTTTCCGCGCCGTGCAGTTGAATGACGTCTAAACCGTATTGTTGGACGGTTTTCAAGATTTTTTCAGCTGCTTCGTTCACAAAAACACCGACTTTTTTGATGTGCTTCGGTAGAGACGCGGCATGCCACGTCTCTACATAACGCGGCGATTTTTCATAAAAAATAAATCCGATAAAATCGGGATTTAACGCCGTTAAATCATTGATGTTTTGCGGATGTTTCATTCCGCATACTTTTATTTTCATATTAATTGTTTAATAAATTCTTCCAATGCTTTTCCCGGATTCTCTGTCTTCATAAAATTTTCCCCCATTAAGAATCCTTTGTAACCAACAGATTGCAAATCTATTACCGTTTGAGGTTGAGAGATGCCGCTTTCGGATATTTTTATAAAATCATTCGGAATTTTGTCTGCCAAGTCGAATGAGATTTGTATATCGGTGACGAATGTTCCCAGATTCCGGTTGTTTACTCCAACCATATCCACTTTATCGTTGATATGGTTTAGTTCCTGTTCGTTATGTATTTCGAGGAGTACGTCCAATTCTAATTCTTTGGCTTTGGTTGCTAATTTTTTAGTTTCTGTTATGGTTAATGCAGAAGCTATCAGCAGGATAGCGCTTGCGCCTGCCGATTTGGCTTGATAGAGTTGGTACTCGTCTATCGTAAAATCTTTGCGGAGTAAAGGAATGTCGGTCAGGTTGCGAGCCTGTTCCAAGTCGGCAAGGTTGCCCCCGAAAAACTCCATATCGGTAAGTACAGATATAGCGCTTGCGCCATTTTGAGAATAAAACGGGATTACATTTTCTACCTTTGCGTCTTTAAATATCCAATCACGCGAAGGCGAACGGCGTTTAAACTCGGCAATAATTCCTGTGGGTGAATTAGCTAAAGCATCTCTGAAAGAATGCGTTTTAGTAACATTCTCAATCCTTTTTCCCAAATCGAACAATGAAACGGCGGCTTTTTGAAGTTCTACCTCAATCCGTTTATTGGCGATTATTTTGTCTAATATATTTGGCATGTCTTTTAGCTATTGGCTTTTAGTTTTTCTTTTACATATTCTAAATCATTGTTGTGTAATAATGGTATCAATTCGTTTATTTTTTCAACAGGCAAATCCCACCATTTTAATTTTAACAACAATTCTATTAATTCGTCGTCAAATCTTTTTCTAATCACTTTTGCCGGATTTCCAACTACTATTGAATAGGGTTTCACGTCGCTGCCCACAACGCTTTTTGCTCCGATTATTGCCCCGTCTCCAATTTTTACGCCCGGTAATATGGTAGCGTTTTCTCCTATCCAAACATCATTTCCAATAATGGTATCGCCCTTTACCGGCATTTTATCCAATGAAGGCGCGGTTTCATTCCATTTTTCAAAAATATAAAACGGAAATGTTGAAACACAATTCATTTGATGATTTGCGCCATTCATAACGAATTCCACACCGGAGGCTATTTGACAAAATTTTCCTATAATCAATTTGTCATTGATATGAGGGTAAAAATGGGTTACATGATTTTCAAAATCAACATCGCTGAAGTAAGAAAAATCTCCTACAATTATGTTTTTGTTTTTAATTGTTGGTTTTATGTAAGTAACTGTTTTTATGTTTGGCACAGGAAAGATAACATCAGGATTGGGTAATATTTTATTCTCCATAACCGTACTTTTTATTGTTTTTATTTTTGTTCCGAATGTGCTTAATTAATGGTTAATCGCCAAAAACTTTTCGAATGTTTCTTTTGCCCGTCCGCTACGCAAGGACTCGTCGGCTTCGGCAATGCAATCTGCCAACGGCTTGTTGAAATCAAAAGTCTGAATAGCAGCAGCGGAATTTATCAATACAGCGTTGCGTTGTGCCGTAGTTGATTTGTTTTCGAGTATATTTATAAAAATTTTTGCAGCATCGGCAACGCTTTCGCCGCCATAGAGGTCGTTTTGAGCGATTTGCGAAAAACCCATTTCTTGGGGCGTGCAGAGAAATTCGCCACGATTATTTACAATTTTTGTCGTGTCGGTAAGCGAAATTTCATCGTAGCCGTCGAGCGAATGTACAAGTGTGTATTGCGTACCGATTTTCTGATTGATAAGCGCGTAAAGGCGCAACATTTTGAGATTGTACACGCCAAGACATTGATATGTCGGCTTTATCGGACTGATAAGTGGTCCCAAAACGTTGAAAAACGTGCGTACACCAATGTTTTTACGCACAGGTGCAACATTTTTCATCGCCGCATTACAGAGCGGGGCGTGCAGATAGGCAAAACCTGCCTCGTTAAGGGATTTTTTCAGTGTGTTTATATCCGTTGTAAATTTCGCACCGTAATATTCCAACACATTTGACGCACCACTAACAGATGTTGCGCCATAATTGCCGTGTTTTGCCACTTTGTAACCTGCGCCTGCAACCGTAAAACAGCTGCAAGTAGAGATATTGAACGTATTTTTGCCGTCGCCGCCTGTACCGACAATGTCGATAGGGTTGAACTCCGAAAGGTCAATTTTGATTGCCATATTGAGCAATGCCTCGCGGAAACCGACAAGTTCTTCAAGGTCGATACTGCGCATCAGATACACAGTTACGAATGCTGCAATTTGCGTGTCGTTGCATTTGCCCTCGCCGATGTCGGTCAATGCTTGCGCCGCTTCTTGGCGCGTAAGGGTTTGGTGGTCGAAAAGTCTATTTAAAATATTTTTCATTTTTCTAAAAAGTTTTTTATTATATCAATTCCTTTTGGTGTAAGCACTGATTCGGGGTGGAACTGTACGCCATGCACATCGTACTCGCGGTGTTTCAGCGCCATGATGATGCTGTTTTCGTCGAGTGCGGTGATTTGCAGGCATGCGGGAAAATCCTCGCGGCTTACAGCCCACGAGTGGTATCTGCCTACTTCAATCGCCTTGTCCAAGCCGTTGAAAATGTATTCATCTTCAATGATTTGCGCTTCGGAAGCAATACCGTGATATACTTCGGGCAAGTTGATTAATCGTGCGCCGAATGCTTCGCCAATGGCTTGTGCGCCCAAGCAAACGCCGAGAATGGGTTTTGTGGGGGCGTAGGTTTTTATCACGTCAAGCAAAATGCCTGATTCACTCGGTACACCCGGTCCGGGTGACAGAATAATTTTGTCGAAGTGGGCGATGTCTGCTAATGCTATTTTGTCGTTGCGATGTACTTCTACATCGGTGTATCCTAATTGTTTGACTACATGTACCAGATTGTAGGTGAATGAGTCGTAATTGTCAAAAACTAATATTTTCATTTTATTTTAAATTTTTATTGTTTGTCTTGAACCACGATTTTTACAAGATTTACAAGATTATCAAGATTTAGCTTTTAATAATCTTGGCAATCTTGGCAATCTTGTTAAAATCTTGGTTCAGAAGCTTTATCTATCGCACTTTTCAACGCCCCCAACTTATTATTCACCTCCTGCAACTCACTGCGTTCATCTGATTTCGCCACGACGCCTGCGCCTGCCTGATAATACAAGGTATTATTTTTACTCACAAATGACCGTATCGTAATTGCCTGATTAAATGAGCCATCGAAGCCAATAAAACCGATGCAACCTCCATAAGGTCCTCGGTCGTGGGGCTCAAGTTGGTCGATAATCTGCATGGCTTTGATTTTGGGTGCACCGGTTAGCGTACCCGCAGGGAAAGTGTCGGCAAAAATTTTAATGGCGTTGCTGCCCTCGCACAAACGTCCGCTTACGGAGGAAACGAGGTGAATAACGTGTGAGTAATATTGCACTTCCTTGTAAGTTTCCACTATGACATTGTCCGTATTCCGGCTCAAATCGTTGCGCGCCAAATCGACCAGCATCACATGTTCGGCGTTTTCTTTCGGGTCTTTGAGCAGTTTTTCGGCAAGTTCGTAGTCCTTTTCGTCGTCGCCTGTCCGGCGGAAAGTGCCGGCAATGGGGTTGATATACGCCTTGTTCTGTTTTTTGTTGATGACCAGATGCGCTTCGGGTGATGAGCCGAAAATACGGAAATCGGTAAAGTCGAAATAGTAGAGATATGGCGACGGATTTATACTGCGCAAGGTGCGGTAAAGCGCAAAATCGTCGCCCTTGTATTGTTGCGAAAACCGCCTCGAAAGTACGATTTGAAACACATTGCCCTTGTAGCAGTTTTCTTTCCCCTGTCGTACCATTTCCATGTATTGCTCGTCGGTGATGTCGCTCGCTTCGCCGCCAATCGCTTCGAAATTGTAAAGCGCCACATTGTTGTTGTTCAGTATATTGACGATTTCGTCGATACTGCTTTCCTCGCCGTCCATAAGATTTTCGGAGATAATCAGTTCGTTTTTGAAATGGTTGACGGCGATGATGTATTTGAACAAAATATAGTGTATGCCCGGCATATCGCCCGGAGGCGTAGCTTTGGCGGCGAAAACGACGTCTTCAAAATATTGCACAGCCTCGTATGAGGTATAGCCGAAAAATCCAAGCCCGGACTTCTCGTCTGTTTTTTCGATGTTGAACGATTTGATGTAATCGTTAAACGCATCGGGCAAGGTGTTTTTGTCCGTAATTTTGATTTGTTTTTCCGTTCCGTCGGGAAATTTTTCGGTAATCAGAAAGCGATTGACCGAAAAGCTGCCAATCGGACAAAAGCCGATGTACGAAAAACTGTTATCACCGCCGTGATAGTCGGAACTCTCGAGAAGTACGGAGTGTGTGCCCAAATCTCTTATTTTAAGGTATATGCCGACAGGGGTTTGGAGGTCGGCGAGCATTTTGCGGGTTATTGTTTTGATGTTCATATTGTTATTCGTGTTTGTATATTTTAATATTACGGTGCTATGCACTTTTGTTGAATTGTTTGTTTATTTTGCTACAAATATTTGCGGTGCGCTGCACCTTAAACCGACAGTTTTGAAATCTTTATTGCAATCATTAAAGGTGCGTTAGCACCGCAAATATTTGTAGCAATCGAATATTCACGTGTCGTTTCAGGTGCGTAGCACCGTAATATTTAAACCGTACTACTCATCAAAAAACTCAAATAAATATTGGTCTTCAAACTTAATGTCATTTTTATGCAATATTTCCATGTATTCTTCTCTGAATGGTCTTTTTTTATGATGTTCTTCTTGATTTAAAATGTATTTTATCACATCGTCAATTTGCGACCGTGAATGAGTAAATGCACCATAACCTTTCTGCCAATCAAACTTAAATGGCGAAAATCTACGCTCTTTTATCCATTGATTGGTTGATGTTTTTATTTCGCTGACCAAATCGGGTATCAATTCATTCACATTGTAACCAATCAAAATATGCACGTGGTCTTTCATTGCGGAGATAGCCAATAATTTGTGTTTTCGTGCTTGAATAATACCTGTGATATATTTTTCCAACTCGTCTTGCCACGCTTTGCCAATCAGGGCATCACGATTTTTCGGCGAAAAAACCAAGTGAAAATAACATTGTGTGTATGTGTTTGCCATAACGTTTTAATATTACGGTGCTACGCACCTTTGTTGAATTGTTTGTTTATTTTGCTACAAATATTTGCGGTGCTAACGCACCTTTATCGTTTTATTTTTCAAAATATTTTAAATAAGTCTCCATATCCTTATCGCCTCTGCCTGACAAGCAAAGAACAACTACATCATCAGCCTTGAATTTAATTTTTTCGAGTGCACCGAGTGCATGAGCGGATTCTATGGCGGGAATGATTCCCTCCAATTTTGTCAGCTCGAAAGCGGCTTTTAATGCCTCGTCATCTGTAATTGCCAATACCTCTGAGCGTCCGCTCTTTGCTAAATGGGCGTGCATGGGTCCGATGCCCGGATAGTCAAGTCCGGCGGAAATGGAATATGGTTCTTCTATCTGCCCGTCTTCCGACTGCATGATGAGGGTTTTGCTGCCGTGAATGATGCCTAATTTTCCCAGATGAATGGTTGCCGCCGATTGTCCGGAGTCAACTCCTTTTCCGGCAGCTTCGGCGAGTACTATTTTCACTTCGGGCGCGTCGATGAAATGGAAAATTGTACCGGCGGCATTGCTGCCTCCGCCTACGCAGGCTATCAGATAATCGGGCGTTTCCATCCCTTCTTTTTCTAATAACTGTTTCCGTATTTCCTCGCTGATAACCGATTGCAGGCGGGCTACCATGTCGGGATACGGGTGAGGTCCTACGGTAGAGCCTATCACATAGTAGGTATCGGATGGGTGGCTGCACCAGTCGCGAATGGCTTCGTTTGTGGCGTCTTTCAGCGTCATATTTCCACTTGTGACGGGGACTACAGTCGCTCCGAGCATTTTCATTTTCTGAACATTCAGCTTTTGACGTTCCACATCGGTAGCGCCCATGTAGACGATACACTCCATGTTCATCAAGGCGCAAACCGTGGCGGTGGCTACTCCGTGCTGTCCTGCGCCGGTTTCGGCAATGATGCGTGTTTTACCCATTCGGCGGGCAAGCAGGATTTGACCGAGCGCGTTGTTTATTTTGTGCGAACCGGTGTGGTTCAAGTCTTCGCGCTTGAGGTATATCTTGCATCCGTATTTGGCTGAAAGCCGGTTTGCCAAGTAAAGAGGGGAGGGGCGTCCGGCATAATCCCGAAGCAGGTCGCCGAACTCTTTCAGGAAGGACGGCTCGGATATTATTTCCAGATAACTGTTTTTCAATGTTTCTACATTGTCGTAGAGGATTTCGGGGATGTAAGCGCCCCCGTATTCTCCATAAAAGCCGTTTGAATCGACATTGAATTTTTCCATTTTTTTATGCTGTTTTTTATTGTTTGTTTTTTAAATCAAAAAAGCCTGTCGTGAATTACGACAGGCTTTGTATCTTTTATTTTTCTCCTTATATTAAAATACGCACCGGGCTAACTCACGACTTTTGAATTGACTGAGCCACCACCAATTTGTATTTGTAAGTTGAAAATTCATTTTTCTTATTTTTTGTTTTGCAAAGGTAGGGAATTATTTTTATAAAAAAAGGGTTGATTCATTTTTTTATAAATATTAGATACTTTATCGCGTATGTAATTGTACCTTTGCCGTTTGAAATGGCGATAAATTGACTCAAATGATTGACCAAACAATATTCCACGATAAAAAAGTAGCATTTCACACGCTTGGCTGCAAATTAAATTTTGCCGAAAGCTCTTCTATTGGGAAAATGCTTTTGGAAAACGGTTTCAGGAAAACAAAAGCCAACGAAAAAGCCGACGTGTGTATCATCAACACCTGCTCCGTAACCGAAACCGCCGACCGGAAAGACAGGCAAGCTATCAAGCAAATGATAAAAAAACATCCCGGAGCATTTGTTATCGTGATTGGATGTTACGCGCAACTCAAACCCGGCGATATTGCCGCTATCAAAGGTGTTGACCTCATTCTTGGAACTCAGCAGAAATTTGATATTCTGCAACATCTTTCGGAATTGAAAAAGCAAGAAGAGACAAAAATATTCCATTCCGAAAGAAAAAACATCGACATCTTTTTTCCCTCCTGCACACAGGGAGACCGTACCCGCTTTTTCCTGAAAGTACAGGACGGGTGCGACTATTTCTGTTCTTATTGTACCGTCCCATTTGCACGAGGCAAGAGCCGCAACGGAGCGATTGCTGATACTGTAAAGCAAGCTGAACAGGCTGCTAAGGATGGAGCTAAGGAGATTGTAATTTCTGGCGTAAACATCGGTGATTTCGGCAAATCCACCCATGAGACGTTTTTTGATTTGATTAAAGCGCTGGATAATGTGGAAGGAATAGAAAGATACCGCATCTCTTCGATAGAACCGAACTTGCTGACGGATGAAATCATTCAATTTACGGCAAATTCAAAAAAGTTCGCTTCTCATTTTCATATCCCGCTACAATCGGGCAGTAATGAAGTATTGGAATTGATGAAGAGACGCTACAAACGGGAATTGTTTGCCGAAAAAATAAAAAAAATAAAATCCGTTATGCCCGATGCCTTCATTGGCGTGGATGTTATTGTCGGGACAAACGGGGAAACGGAAGAGTTTTTCCAAGATACATACCATTTTATTTCACAACTGCCCATATCGCAGTTGCATGTTTTTTCCTATTCTGAACGCCCGGGCACTTCGGCGCTGCAAATCAAAAACCGCGTTTCAACAACCGATAAAAAACTACGAAGCGACCAATTACATGCCCTGTCCGAAGAAAAACGAATCGCCTTTTACAAATCCCAAACAGGGAAAAAAGCAAAAGTCCTCTGGGAAGACAAAAAAACGGAAGGACAGATGCATGGATTCACAGCTAATTACGTCCGGGTGGAAATGCCTTTCAAAAAAGATTTTGTAAATCAAATTGTGGAAATCGAACTGGGCGAATTCAATGAAGATAAATCAGCTTTGAAAAAAGTGATTAGTGATAAATGATTAGTGATTAGTATTCGCCCATCACTAATCACTAATCATTTATCACTAATATACAATTAGTTAGATTTATAATAGTTGAAAATACAACAAATAATTGCACATTTTTATTGTTTTTGTGCAAAAACGGACTATCTTTGCAGCCGTTTACAAATAAAATATAATTTATATGAAGAAAAAATTATTTACTATCGCAGCCCTTTCCATGATGTCATGTTCGGTTTTTGCCGGAGGGTTATTAACAAACACCAATCACAATGTTGCCTTTTTGAGAAACATCGCCAGAGATGCAACTACCGAGATTGACGCCGCCTATTCCAATCCGGCGGGGTTAGGTTTTATAGAAGACGGTTTTCACATTTCATTGAACATTCAATCGGCTTATCAAACACGCACAATTGTTTCCACTTTTGAACCTTTCATGGGATATGGAGGAGATGCAACAAAAACCTTTAAAGGCGATGCTCAAGCTCCGGTTATTCCAAGTTTCCAAGCTGCATACAAAAAGAATCAATGGGTATTTTCCGCCAATTTTGCCATAATAGGGGGCGGAGGAAAAGCAACCTTCGACAATGGCTTGTCCTCTTTCGAATCGCAAGTTGCCATGATACCGCTTATGTTAAGCAAATCCGGCATACCGACAACGCAATACTCGGTAGAGAGTTACATGGAAGGAAGACAATATGTCTTTGGAGGGCAATTAGGAGCCACTTATAAGGCAACCGATTATCTTTCGGTTCATGCAGGAGGAAGATTAAATTATTCGACCAACAGCTACGAAGGATATATTCGCAATATCCAAGTTAATCCGACTATGCCCGCTCTCGGACTTGACGGAAGTATGGTATCTGCCGAAAAATTTCAGGCATTGGGACAATTAACCGGAAATCCTGCATTATTACAAGTAGCCGCAGGAATGGCAGACAAGGAAGTGGATTGCATACAATCAGGCTGGGGATTTGCACCTATTCTCGGAGCGCATTTCCAAATGGGAAAATTCAATGCTGCCATCAAATATGAATTTAATACTCCTCTGACGGTTACAAATAAAACGGAAAAAGATGATACCGGCTTGTTTCCTGATGGCGAGAAAACAACGCAAGATATTCCGGCGTTGTTCACCGCAGGGCTTCAATACGATATTTTACCGGTATTAAGAGCCTCCGGAGGTTTCCACTATTATTTCGACAAGGACGCGAGAATGGAACACAACAGGCAGGCTTACTTGGACCATAATACGTATGAAATCCTGTTTGGTATGGAATGGGATATTACAAAAAGATTATTGGTAAGCGCCGGCATTCAAAGAACTCAATACGGAGTGACTGATGAATACCAGAAAGATATGAGCTTCTCTCTTAGCTCTTTTTCTTATGGCTTCGGGGGCGCTTTTATGATTACAAAGGATTTGAAGCTTAACGTTGCTTATTTCCTTACCGATTATGACAATTTTACTAAAAAATCAGCCAATTATAACAATACAGGACTACCGGGACAAGATGTCTTCAAACGTACAAATAATGTATTCGGATTGGGAGTAAATTATCGTTTCTAATTGAAAAGAGAACATTGAAATTAAAGTAGGAGGAAAACGAGGCAGTTTTCTTCCTATTTTTATTTCCCCTCACTAAACAAGTAAGGAAAAGACAACTCTTTCAACAAAATAATCTCTTTTTTCAATTTATCGGTAAAGATAGTTGAGTCCAGTTCGTTTAATACTTGAGTAAGCGTCCAAAGCTTAACGTTTGACGTATCAGCATTTTGCAAAGTTTCGTCGTTGACCAGCATGTAATGCAGGAATACCTGCTGGCATTCGCAGTTGTTTTCATACGTATATTTCAACAGATATTGTGCCCGACCCTCTTCGATATTATAATTTTTTTTCAACAACCTGTTTATGCAATCCTGATATGTTTCGCCATACAATAAATGTCCTGATGCTAATGTATCCCATTTATCCGGATAATAAAGGTCGGTAAAATCATTTTTTCTCAAAAAAAGCTTATTGCCGGAAATCAACAAAATCCGTATCACGGGATGAAAGTTTTTTTGCAATGGATTTTTAGTTTTCTTCGAAAAATAGACATGCTCTCTTGATTCGTATCCTATAACGTTTCCTGTTTCACTGAGAATGGGCCAATACTCCTCCTTAGCGAGATAAGCTCTCAGTTGATATACTCTCATCGTTACATAAGACCATAAAATAAAAAATAATACCAATTTTTCTTTCACAAAAAAATGATTAGGAATACTGTCGCCCAAATGGCGTTTAATAAAAAAACTAATGATGTAGGTTACAAAAATGATACCGGCAAGACCAATTGTGATAAAAGACAGGTTTAAATTTTCCTGTATCCCTATTGCCAATTTTCCGGAATTGGATAATATGGTTTTGGTAATGGGCTTTCGGAATAGAAAAATAATGAGAAAAAAAAATAACAGGATGACCTCTGGTATAATTACATTAAATTCGCCAAAATTTACAAATTTCACAATAAAAGCGGTTGTCGCCACAATAAAAAGAACGGGAAGTACACACCAATACAGCACTCTCTCTTTTTTATGTGCATAAAAATACAAAAATAAAAGAGGGGTGACAGACAACGAGACAAGACCGGCAATGTTTACTCCGTAAAAGTTTTCTAAAATGACAAACAAAAATACAGGTAGTAATACATTCGCCGGATTTTTTAATTTCCATTTCATCTTTTCATTATTATATGCTGATGCAAGGGTTATTCCTTGAAAGACATCATTCGACTGATATATTTTCCAATAATATCGAATTCCATATTTATAACACTTCCAACTGCTATTTGTTGAAAATTGGTATGCTCATAAGTGTATGGAATTATGGCGACCGAGAATTGGTCTTTTTGAGCGTTCACCACCGTAAGACTTACCCCGTTCACGGTTACCGAACCTTTTTCCACCGTCATATATCCCTGTCTTGCCATTTCTTTGTCAAAATCATATTGGAAAGTAAAGTACCAGCTTCCGTCTGATGAAATTTTTTCAATACACGTTGCCGTCTGGTCTACATGTCCTTGTACAATATGACCGTCCAAGCGACCATTCAGAAGCATACTTCGTTCCAAATTTACCAAGTCGCCTACTTTAAGAAGCCCTAAATTACTTTTCTCCAATGTCTCTTTTATTGCCGTTACGGTGTAAGAAGAGTCTTTGATATCCACCACCGTCAAGCAAACTCCGTTATGAGCGACGCTTTGGTCTATTTTAAGTTCATGCACAAAAGGACAAGTCATTGTTATGTGTAAATTTCCTTTTTCTTGTCTTAATCCAACAACTCGTGCGGTTGTTTCTACTATTCCTGAAAACATATTGTTAAATTTTATTTTGGTTTAATTGATACTATGCAAAGATATAAATATTCAAATTGTCTACATATTAAAAATTGATTTTTGAATAAACTCTTATATCTTTGCAAAAAAATCTGAAGGTATGAACGAAGAAATGATTAAAATTATTATCAGTACGGCTTTTGTCATTATAATATATCCCGTTGTCCGGTTTATTATCAATAAGTTGATAGATAATGTCGCTAAACTCAATTTGTACGATGAAGGTCGTTCCAAAATGATAAAAAAAATTCTGAATGTGCTGATTATATTTATTATAGTTACGATTCTAATCAGTATATGGGGCGTTGATACAAAAAATTTATTCCTGGCTTTATCCTCCGTATTTGCTGTTATTGGAGTAGCCCTGTTTGCACAATGGTCTATTCTTAGCAATGTAACGGCAGGCATAGTTATCTTCTTCTCCATGCAGTTTAAAATAGGAGATAAAATAAAGATTCATGATAAGGATTTTCCGATAGAAGCTACACTAAAAGATATAAGGACGTTTTATCTTTATCTGGAAACCGATGACGGGGAGAAAATTACCTATCCCAATAATATGATTTTGCAGAAAGGGATTTCCGTTTGTGAATCGGGGAAAGATTTTCCATGTTAAAACCGCCCCACACTCTTCACCCCCTTTACCGCCTTTATCTTTTTCATCAGACCGTCCAAATCTTTTACTTCACTCACCATGACGGTGATAGTTCCCTGAAACAATCCGTCAACAGAATCAACAGAGATAGAACGCAGAGCGACATGCGGCTCTTTTTGAATCAGAGAGGTAATATTGGTTACAATCCCAATATCATCATTCCCAATCACTTGAATCGTAGAAGGATAATTTCCGCCCGACTTGCCCGTCCAGCGAGCCTTTACAAAGCGATATCCGAAACGGGACATCATCTGGGGCGCATTCGGACAATCGGTTTTGTGAATTTTAATCCCTCCTTGTACCGTAATAAAGCCAAAAATATCATCCCCGAAAATTGGATTACAACATTTTGCCAATGTATATTCAATTCCTTTCAGATTCTGGTCGATAACCAATACATCCTCTTTTGAAGAGATCTCTTCCAGATTGGAAACATGCTCATAAGACTCTGCGCTTCTATTTTCTTGGTCAAAATGAGGATGAGTTTCCCGTCTTTCAATCTCCTGATATTGTTCGCGAATACGATGTAAATCTAATTTTTCTCCCGCCAAATCCTGATAAAATTCGGAAACAGTCTTGTAGCCCAGTTTTTTGGTCAATTTGGATACCAGCGCTTCGTCGTAATCTATCTTCCAGTTTTTCAGGCGGCGCTTTAACAGCTCTTTTCCCAAGTCGGCGTTGGCAGACTCTTCTTCCCGCAGAATCTGTTTTATCTTGGTCTTTGCCTTTGAAGTTTGAACGATGCTTAGCCACTCTTTTTTGGCTCTTTGTGTCGAGGAGGTCAAAATTTCTACCTGGTCGCCATTGGTCAGCGCATAACGAATTGGGACATTCTTGCAGTTTACTTTCCCTCCCACGCAACGGGCGCCCAGATTGGAGTGAATCATAAAGGCAAAATCCAGTACCGTCGCTCCTTTAGGCAATCGCTGCAAATCTCCGGTAGGAGTGAAGACAAACACCTCTTTATCATACAGATTCAATTTAAAATCGTCCATATAATTCACTGCGTTTGCTTCCGGATTTTCCAACACTTCCCGGATATTTGCCAGCCACGAATCAAATTCGGACTCGCTTTTTACTCCTTTATATTTAAAGTGAGCTGCCAATCCTTTCTCGGCTACCTCGTCCATTCGCTCGGTTCGTATCTGTACCTCCACCCATTTGCCTTCCGGTCCCATGACCGTTGTGTGCAAGGACTCATAACCATTGGATTTGGGAATAGACAACCAGTCTCTCAAACGTTTCGGATTCGGCTGGTACATATCCGTTACAATGGAATAAACCTGCCAGCATTCGGACTTTTCCTTCTCCAAAGGAGTATCCAATACGATACGAATGGCAAAAAGGTCATAAATATTTTCAATGGGAGTATTCTGTTTTTTCATCTTGTTCCAAATGGAATAGATGGATTTTGTTCGTCCTTTAATGGAAAGTTTGAATCCTGCCGCCTCCAATTTCGCTTTCAACGGGGTGATAAATTCATGGATATACTTCTCTCTCGAACGTTTGGTCTCGTTCAGTTTTTTGGCTATATCCTTATAAATTTCACGGTTAGTATATTTCAAAGAGAGGTCTTCCAATTCCGATTTTATCCCGTACAATCCCAGCCTGTGCGCCAACGGAGCATACAGATAAGAAGCCTCCCGGGCGGTCTGAACACGTTCCTGCTCCGGATATTCGTCCAATTTTCGCATCAAGTAAAGCCGGTCGCAAATCATGATGATAATCACACGCACATCCTGCGCCAGCGTCAAGAGCAACTTTCTAAAGTTTTCCGTTTCGATAGAGGCGTTTTTTCTGTACAGTTGGTTCGCTTTTATCAAGCCGCTCACAATGGAGGCTGCCTGTTTGCCGAAATTAGGCTCGACATCCTCTTCCTTATAAAAGCCGGCGTCTATTGCTTCATATAAAATTTTACTGACAACGGAAGTTTTTCCCAAGTTAAGCTCTTCCATCAAAATCAACGCCGTATTCAAGGCTTTTGACATGGCAGAAAATGCTTCCTTTTCTCTTACGTGGTCCTTTTCATTAAATATGGAACGCAATTTGCTTATCTCTTCCTTTGTGAATGTACCGTCCGACAACCGTAATATTTTACGGTATTTTCTTGTGAGTTCCTGGCTTTTCTCCTCCATAAATTCCTCCATAAATTCCTCCATATTTATTTTTCCGTAAATTTATCATTTTTTTATTTGTTTATCTGCAAAAATACCCCTAAACGCATTAATTAAGCGAAAATAGCTCAAAATCAATGCCCTGAAAGGGCAAAAGCAATAGAATAGGGCAGCGCCCTATTTCGGATAAACGCTCCTCTGCCTAAGCCCTGAAAGGGCGAAAGCAATTGGTTTTAAATGCTTTCGCCCTTTCAGGGCTTACTGAATCAGCGAATCCTTTTACGTAGGGCGATGCCCATACGCTATTGCTGAAAGGCTTTCAGCCTTAAGTTAATAATATTGGGGTGTTTTGCGGATAAGCATTTTTTTATTTTAGATAATGCAAATAAATCATGCAATAAAAGAAATCACCCCTTCGTTTTAAATATGAATTTTAGAAAAATAAACATTTAAGCGGAAGAATGAAAGAATTTCCGGATGAAAATATAATACAGTTGCTGAAAGACGAAAACACGCGAACCAAGGCTTTTTCTTCCGTCGTGCAAAAATATCAGGAACAGCTCTATTGGCTTATTCGCAAAATGGCGCTTTCTCATGAAGATACGAATGATATTCTGCAAAACACTTTTCTCAAAGCTTGGAGCGGATTGGATTCATTTCGTGGTGATTCGCAAATTTCAACGTGGCTTCACCGGATTGCCATTAATGAGACATACACTTTTCTGGCAAGTATGCAGATGAAAAATATTGAAAATATACTTGATGTTGAAAACATCATGGTGCAGAATCTGCAAAGCGACAGCTATTTTTCGGGCGATGAAGTCCAGTTGAAACTGCAAAAGGCAATCCTCTCCTTACCGCCCAAACAACGTATGGTTTTCAATATGAAATACTTTGAGGACAGAAAATACGAAGAGATGGAAGAGATTCTGGGAACTTCTACCGGCGCCTTGAAAGCCTCTTATCATCATGCCGTAAAAAAAATTGAAAATTTTATTCTCTCAGAAGATTAAACCTTTTAGAAAAAAAAAAGTCAAACAGATAAACGGTCAAAAAAATATGGAAGAAAGAAAAAACATATTGGATTCTGCGGCATACAAGAAAAATCCGTTTTTGGTGCCGGATAATTATTTTGCAGATTTTTCGAAGAATCTGGAAAATAAGATTACCCCTGCGAATTCCAAGAAAGAAATTTCTTTATTTGTAAGAATGAAGCCATGGATGTACATTGCAGCATCTTTCCTTATTTTTATAGGCTGTATCCAATGGTACATATCCGGAACGGTGAATGTGGAGAAAAACAGTGTGGAAAATATAGAGGAGGTGGAATCTTCTATTGATGAGTCTGTTATGCTGTATGCTTATCTCGACGATTTAATGATTATGGACTATTTGGCATCCGATAATGAATAGAAAAAACAGATGAAAAAGAGATTAATAACAACGATTTTTTTCCTTAGCGCGCTTATTTGTTCTTCTTTTGCGGAAGAAAGAAAACAGGAACGCCTCGACGAACTGTTGCAGGAACGAACCGAATATATCATTTCGAAAATTGACCTGACGCCTGAGGAAAGAGAAAAATTCATCCCGCTGTATAAAGAATTTCAACAAAAGAGGATGAGCATGTACGAAAAGGATAATCTTCACTTTAAAAAGAAGAGGGAAAAAAAATCCTACACAGAGGAAGATTACCGCGAAATGAATGAGTTTTATACCAACGAAAAACTGAACAACGCCACGTTGGATAAGATTTATTACGAGAAATTCAGAGAAATACTACCCGAAAGCAAAATTTTCAACATGTTTCAAGCTGAAAAGACGTATAGACGCGACCTGCTCAAACGGGTAGAAAACAAAGGAAAAGACAACAGTCATAAATAAACAACACTTTTTTCATTTGAATAGGGGTTATTTCGCGAGGGATAACCTCTATTTTGTCTGAACTGTGCTCCTGTAATTGTTGTCAAACAAATTTTTTCCGAATAAAAATCCCGAAAATATTTTTAACTTTGCTCAAAAATAAGATATGAAACATTCACGCATATTCTGCATATTAGTATTGGCATTGTTCCCGCTTGTTACCTTTGCCCAGGACAAGGCGAAAGAGACGATAAAGGCGAAGGACGAAAAAGAGGCGAAAAATGCGAAAGAGGCGAAAGACCCGAAAGCGATGGCTTTGTTGGACAAGGCGACTGCCGCATTTGACAGTAAGAAGGGGATTATGGCTGATTTTGTCATTTCGATAGAAAATGCCAGAGATGACAAAAAAGAAGAAATTCTCGGTAAAATCTGGTTGAAGGGAGAGCAATTTAAACTTTCCGTAAAGGATATTGATACCTATTTCGATGGAAAAACACAATCTGTTTACATGAAAGAGGCGCAGGAGGTGACTATCAGTAATCCGTCGGCGGAAGAGCTGAAAGAAATCAATCCCGTGATGCTGCTCAAATCGTACAGGGAAGGTTACAAAATGAAATTTATGGAGACTGTTCAGGAAGGCGGAAAGACGCTTGATGTAATTGATTTGTACCCGGAAGATTTGAAAAGCGCCCGTTCGCGCATCACTATTTCAATAGAAAAAGAGTCTATGCGCCTCCATTCGGTCAAGATGCAAGGCAAAGACGGTATCAACACGCTGTTAGAGATAAAAAAATACGATAATAAGGCTATTCCCGATGATGTTTTTACGTTTAATCCAAACAACATCAAAGGGATAGAAGTTATAGATTTAAGGTGAAATCGTAGGGGCGTATTTGAAAAGGGCGTCATTGCGGGCTTGACCCGCAATCCTCTAAAATAGCACCGATGATTAATTATCAGGAGGTTGCGGGTCAAGCCCGCAATGACAATGCTTTTTTTGGGGCTTTTAAGTTCTCTTCAAGAAATAAAAATAGATTCAATATAGAAAAAATGGAAGAAATAGAAAAAGTAGAAAAAATTCGTTGCCTGATTATCGGTTCGGGACCTGCCGGATATACAGCAGCTATTTACGCAGCAAGAGCTAATTTGTCGCCGGTTTTATACGAAGGAATAGTCCCCGGCGGACAGCTTACCATTACTCCCGATGTGGAAAATTTTCCGGGATACCCTGAAGGCGTTTCCGGCATAGATATGATGGAAGACATGCGTAAGCAGGCGCTTCGTTTCGGAACGGATATTCGTTCGGGAGTTGTGACAAACGCGGTGCTTATACCCAATAAAAACTGCATCACGATTGACGGAAAAAAGGAGATAGAAGCGACAACGGTGATTATAGCAACGGGCGCAACGGCAAAATATCTCGGCATACCCGACGAAGCGAAATACGGCGGTTCCGGCGTTTCTGCCTGTGCAGTTTGCGACGGATTCTTTTTCCGCAAAAAAACAGTTGCAGTAGTGGGGGGAGGAGATACGGCTTGTGAAGATGCGCTTTATCTTTCCGGGCTTTGCGAAAAAGTATACATGGTCGTTCGCAAAAATCATTTCCGTGCATCGAAAATTCTGCAAAAGCGGGTTTTGGAGGTTGAAAATATCGAAATACTCTTTAAGCACGAAGTAATTGGCTTGTATGGCGAAAATGTATTGGAAGGCGCTATACTGATTAAAAATAGAGGCGAAAAGGAACAGCATGATGTAAACATTAAGCTCGACGGATTGTTTTTGGCAATAGGGCATAATCCTAATTCAGCGATTTTCAGCGAGTACCTGAAAACCGACGAAACCGGCTATATCAAAACAATACCCGGAACTTCGAAAACAGAAATTCCCGGAGTGTACGCCGCCGGTGATGTTGCCGACCCTTGTTACCGCCAAGCTATTGTAGCTGCGGCAAGCGGCTGTAAAGCGGCGCTTGATGCTGATTTTTATTTGAAGGAGAATGGATTGTAAATAGTTTAGTGTACGCGCTGTAGAGACGCGGCATGCCACGTCTCTACGGGTTGGCACACATAATGTAGTGTTATGATGAAAATAATCAAGGAACTCGTTAAATTCTTTTTTTCAAAAAAATCAGGAGGAATCCTTTTCCTTTCCTGTTTTTCCCTCCTTTCGTTTGCACAAAAATATCAGACTAAAATTTTTGTCCCCGATATTCTTACCTTACAAGTTTATTTAGAAGGAGACGAATTGCAAGACCCTGTTATAAGAAAAGGCACTGACGACCATATACAAATCCGCTTTGACCAGATGTCGCACAACCTTCAATATTATTCATACTCGATCGAACTGTGCAATGCCGACTGGACGCCTTCTTCGTTGTTGCCGATAGAGTATTTGGAGGGATTTGCTGACAATCGAATTGAGGAGTCAAGCATGTCTCTCAATACGACATTTGATTACACCCATTACTCTTTTTTGATTCCCAATGAGGATGTGAGACCGATTTTGTCGGGCAATTATGTGGTGAAAATCTACGAAACGGATTATCCGGATAAGATACTCATGACGGCTTGTTTTTCGATAGATGAGAATTTGTTGGGTATAAAAGGTAAGGTTACAGGCAGTACGGTGCAGGGCGTCAATACCAAATACCAGCAGTTGAATTTTGAAATTGATTGCAGCAAACATCCGGTTACAGACCCCAATCAGGATTTGAAGATTCTGGTACGGCAAAACGGAAGGTTGGATAATCAGGTGTTTGGCGTTAAGCCTACTTATATTTTACCCACAAGCCTGGTTTATGAGGATAACCGGAATTTGATTTTCGAAGGAGGAAATGAGTTTTACCAGATTGACTTTTCACATATCCGTAATTTTTCGGGACAAATCGAAAGGATTTCTTTCCATGCTCCTTATTATCATGTAGAAACAATGCCTCCGACCAGAAACCAATTTTCGGATTATCAAAACTGGTTGGATGTTAACGGACGATTTAAGATTCATGGTCAGAATACTTGGAGCATAGCGGAAGTAGATTATTCTGTCGTACATTTTGTTTATCCGAGGGAAGAGCCTTGGTTGGACGGCGCCGTATACGTTGCCGGTTACTATAATTATAATTTGTTGGATGGGCGAAACAAGATGAAATACAATTTTGAGAGTAAGCAGTATGAACTGTCTGTCGTTTTGAAAAACGGAGGGTATAACTATCAATATCTTTTCCTTCCGGCAGGTCAGACTCAGGCTTCGTCCATTAGAGTGTCGGGCAGTCACTGGCAGACTGAAAACGACTATAAGATATACATTTATTACCGTCCTTATGCCGGAAGGCATGATCGGTTGATTGGGGTGCAGACGATTAATTCGTTGCGGAGGTAATGTCTGAACTGTGATTTGTGTGATTTATTTGATGACCATGATTTAAAAAATGAAAAACATTTTCAAATGCATAATATGAAAATTATTCAATGTAAAATGTAGTTTTGTAAAATCAGAGGTTGTTTAAATTTTATTTTTGATTGTTTTTTGCCCGTAGGGCATTCATATCAATAGAAAAAATGCTATTTTCTGACATATAGTCCGTAGGACTTTAATGTGTTGATTTTCTATTTATTAAAGTCCTACGGACTATATGTCAGAAAATAGCATTTTTTCTATTGATATGAATGCCCTACGGGCAAAAAACAACGTTAACTGATAATTACGTTTTAAATTATGTATACTACTTTAATCGTTTTGGCTGTTGCCGCAGCCTTTTTTGTTTGGGGAAAGATTAGGTCCGATATTGTTGCTATTTGCGCCTTGTTGACGTTAATGCTTAGCGGCGTGCTTACACCGGAAGAAGCATTGTCCGGTTTTTCCAATTCCATAGTGATTATGATGGTTGGGCTGTTTGTAGTAGGAGGGGGGATATTCCAAACCGGATTGGCTAAAATGCTCGGTACGCGCATCTTAAAGCTGGCGGGTAACAGTGAAAAGAAATTATTCCTTCTTGTCATGCTGGCAACGGCGGGAATCGGCTCGTTTGTAAGTAACACGGGGACTGTGGCGTTGATGCTTCCGATTATAATCAGTCTGTCGACGGCTGCCAATACCGATGCCCGTCGGTTGTTGATGCCTCTTGCCTTCGCGAGCAGTATGGGAGGTATGATGACGTTAATCGGTACGCCTCCCAACCTGATTATTCATGGGACATTAGTAGATGCAGGGTATGAAGGTCTGTCGTTTTTTTCTTTTCTTCCCGTAGGTATTATTACATTGACGTTGGGTATTATTCTGCTTTTTCCCATGAGTAAACTGCTTGTTTCGAATAAAACGAAAGGAAATGACTTGAAAAAGTCGAATGTAGGGAAGTTGACTCAACTTTCGCAAGAATACCAATTGGCGCAAAATCTTTACAGGGTAAAGGTAAATGATGATTCTTTGCTTGTAGATAAGATGTTGCGCAACCTTTCAATTACAGAGCGGTTTGGTATAAGCATATTAGAAATTAGAAGAGACCAGCACAAACGTTTTCACAAGACTGTGAATCAGGATGTTGCCGGACCCGGAAATACAATCTGTTCGAACGATATATTATACGTTTTGGGTGATTTTACCAATGTGGAGGATTTTGTAAGGGAAAATAACCTCTCGCTGGTTGATGTACACCAGACGGAAGCGAAAGCCCTGTCTGTCTCCGAAGCGGGAGGAATGGAATTTGGCGAAATTGGAATTGCCGAAGTAGTTTTGTTGTCCAATTCAAAATTAGTGGGTAAGTTGGTGAAAGAATCCGGTTTCAGGAATCTCTATAATGTGAATATCCTGGGCATTCAGCGGCAGAATGAATATATTTTGAAAGATGTAAAAGATGAAAAAATGCAAGCCGGCGATGTATTGCTGGTGCAGGGTAAGTGGAAAGATATTGGTAAATTGGATGAGGGCGAAAACGAATGGGTAGTAGTGGGTCGTCCGATGGAAGAGGCGGAAAAAGTGCCGTTAAGCGATAAAGCTCCGGTTGCAGCAGCCATTATGGTGGCTATGGTGGTAGTTATGGCGTTCAATCTGTTGCCTCCTGTTGTGGCGGTTATGATAGCGGCTATTTTAATGGTATTGACCGGATGTTTGCGGACTGTTGAGGCAGCTTACAAAACGATTAACTGGGAAAGCATTGTTCTTTTTGCCGGAATGATTCCTCTTTCTATTGCTATGGAAAAAACGGGAGCGTCGGCGATAATATCAGGAGGTATTATTTCCGGCTTCGGAGATTATGGTCCGGTAGCTGTATTAGCCGGTATTTATCTGGGAACGTCTATGCTTACTTTGTTTATCAGCAATACGGCTACGGCGATACTTTTTGCTCCTATTGCGTTGCAATCGGCTGTTATGTTGGATGTGAGTCCGCTTCCGTTTCTTTTTGCGGTGACGGTGGGGGCGAGCATGTGTTTTGCAAGTCCGTTTTCTACTCCGCCGAATGCGCTGGTAATGTCAGCCGGGAGATATTCTTTTATGGATTATGTGAAAATTGGGCTTCCGTTGCAGTTGATTTATGCGGTGGTGATGATTATTGTGCTTCCGTTGCTGTTTCCATTTTGAAAAAGGATAGTTATTTTATCGGGGGAATTTCTTGTTTCGTCGATTTTTGGTGATGATTCGACGGTTTTTCCTTGTTTTTGGTTTGGGAGGATTCTATTTTTGTTTTGGTTTGAATGTGTAGCATGTTACGAGGGACATTAAAGACGTTAAGGATTGTAAGGATTGCTGCACATTATAGATTTATGTTATATTTGTATTACTAAAAAAAACGATTATGGAAACCAATCAAAACAAAGAAGGTATTTTGAAAACAAGAAAATCCAGCCATTCTTCAAAGGGAATGTGGATTGTTGCTTTCGTTTTTATTTTTGCAGGATTTTTGTTCTTAGGGAGGAATTTGGGGATTATAGAGCCCGATGTTTCGCGGATTATTATTTCATGGCAGATGCTTTTGGTGGCGATAGGATTGCTTCATTTGCTTTGGAGGCATTTTATTGCGGGATTGCTTTTTATTGGGGTAGGGGGATTTTTTCTTGTTCCTCTGATTACGCTGGATTCAGGTTGGGTAAATACATGGTGGCCTGTTTTAATTATATTGGGAGGGGTATTGTTTTTGTTAAAGGCGACTCCGTTTTTCGACAAAAAATCATTTTTGCATCAAAACCAGCGTTCGGGGTTATCATATAATTCAAAAGATGGTTTTGTTGTTTCCGATAATGTATTCGGCGGGTCGCATCATATCGTGCTGGATCCTGTATTTAAAGGCGGGCGAATTAAAAATGTATTCGGGGCTACGATTCTTGATTTAAGGCGAACAACGTTGGAAGCGGAGGAGACTTACATTGATATTGAGTGTGTTTTCGGCGGAATGGAAATTTTTATTCCTAACGAATGGCTTGTAGTAAATGAGTTGAAGTGTGCCTTCGGAGGTTCTGAAGATAAAAGAAATGTTGAAAAGGAACGATTAGACTATGCTCATAAATTAGTACTTTACGGGAAACTTACTTTTGGCGGGATAGAAATTAAGAATTAAGAATGCAGCAGCATCCGTTTACCATATCTACGTTTTATAAGGCGGCAGGAATAGTTGTTGCTGTATTGACAGCGGCTGTTCTTGCGCTTCTTCTCGTTTTATATGGAGGTGTGACGGTTTTTCTTGCATTGTTCGATAGTTTGGTTTATGTGTGTTTGATGGCTGTATGCGCTTATGTCTATTGGTATGTGGCTCCTTTCCTGCAAGTGTTTCAGGCAAAAATAGCTGTTGCGCTGTTTGTGCAGGTCGTTTGTCTGGGGATGACTTTTCTGTTGTTTTTAGGATTTGAAAGTCTCGAATTGTTTGCGGGGATGATTTTTCTACATCTTGTTTACGGTTTTTTGTGCTGGATAATAGTTATGCAATGGTATTCTGGTTTTCAAAAGAGCGGGCAACCGATGGAAATAAAAGAGGACTTTGAGCCGGTAGAGGTAAAAGATGCGATAAATCATGTTTCAATCAAAGAGGGAAATGAAATTCACATTGTGCCGGTGGAGGATTTGTTTTATATTCAGGCTTATGGTGATTATGTCATGCTTTTTACGAACACAGGCAAGCATTTGAAAGAGCAGACGATGAAGTATTTTGAACTTCATTTGCCTTCTTCCTTTGTCCGTATTCATCGCTCTCATATAGTCAATGCCAATCAGATTATCCGCGTCGAATTATTCGGAAAGGAAAATTACAATGTAAGATTAAAAAACGGCGTTTGCCTTCGCGCCAGCAGTGCGGGATATAGACTATTGAAAGAAAGACTTTCCCTTTGATAGTGATTAGCGTTTGATAGTGATTAGTGATAAAGTGATTAGTGATAAGGAGCGCTTACTTATCACTAATCACTTTATCACTAATCACTTAAATGGATAACTACATATTCCGATCGTGTTCCAATTCGGAATTTTCCTCCCCAAATGCCTATTCCCGAACTGACATAGATGTGGCTGTTTCCTTTTTTCAGGTAGCCGTGGGATTTTTCGTAAATCAGATTTGTAATCCATGAAATAGGCAAGACTTGTCCCTGATGGGTGTGTCCTGAAATTTGAAGGTCAATGTTGTTTTTTTCTACATTTTTCAAGTTAAATGGTTGATGGTCGAGTAGGATGATTGGCTTTGAATGGTCGAGTGAGTTTGTCAGTTCTTCTATTGTTTTTCTGTTGGGATTCATTCTGTCGTCTCGACCAACGATATAAAATTCATTGTTGATTAAAGTTGCTGAATCTTTCAAAACAGTTACTCCCGAATGATGTAAAAAGTCAAGCATCTCTGAAACATCTCCCGTTATATACTCATGATTGCCTAATGCGGCGCAGATGCCGTATTTTGATTTGATTTTCCTGAAAGAGGAAGCGAAGTCTTGTGCCAGCAACGGTCTCATATAATTATCTTTAATGTCGCCGGCTATCAACACAATATCGGGATTTTCTTTATTGATAAGTTCGACCCACTGTTCAAATTCTTTTTTGCCGATGGAAAATCCCAAGTGTAAATCGCTTATTGCTACGATTTTCAATGTTTTTTTTGTTTCCATGTTTTTATCGATAATGATGGACAGTTCTACCCTTTCTTTGTTTGTGTATCTGATATAGCCCCAAATCATAATTACAGTGACAATTCCGGTCACGACTCCGAATGTAATCCAATTCCCGAACAGGAATTTGTCGAGATGAACCAAATGAGTAAGACGAAGCAGGTCAATCAGAAGAAATATCATCAGGAAATACAGGCATATAAAAAACCAAGAGGTTCCGATTCTGTACACAAATGAGGTTACTGCCATGGGCAAAAAGCTTCCCCCTAAAAGCCCCAGAAAAAAGGAGCATACTACCGCAACTGCAAACACCACCAATAATGGTCTAACGATACTCCCGGCAGGTATTATATGCCAAAGCCTGTAAAAAACGTAAAAGTTTGTACTGAGGATTATTACAAGCATGAAAAGAAAGAAACCAATGAATTTCATCATGAAAATTGAGAATTAATGTTTGTGATAATGTTTATTTTATTTTTTCGAAACGCCCGCAAGTTACATAAACTTTGGTATATCACAGGGTTATGAACGCCCGATTTTATGATTATTTTTCTTTTTTAGAAAAAAGTAAATTTTTTTGTTGCAGATTAATATTTTTGCGCTATCTTTGCATCGCAATTCGGGAGAGGGTTGTAGACAATTAAAATGGTGTGGTAGTTCAGTTGGTTAGAATACCTGCCTGTCACGCAGGGGGTCGCGGGTTCGAGTCCCGTCCATACCGCAAAAATCTGATAATCAGAAAAAAAAGAGTCAAACAATGTTAAGTTTGACTCTTTTTTTATGTCTAAAATATCGAATCACCGGAAATTTTTTTTATTTCTCAACGCATTTTTTACGCGGAATAAATTTGCTTTGTTTCGGTTTGTTTAAGAATGTCATCAGAACCAATCCTATGTAAACTAATATATTGGTTCCTATTTTTTAGTTTAAGGAGCACTAATCTTTCAGAATAAAACAATTCATCAATAAAACTTGAAAAACTTTTGCCGTTTTTACACGCTTGTTTGATAAGTGCTTGGTCTTGTTTTTGAAATTTATCCGGGTCTTTTTCTTTCCTTTCCAATTCAAAAGCAATATCAATGTCGGCAAAATCCATCGAAGAAGGATTGATATAACTGCCAAACAGAAGAATCTTTTTCACTTTGTATAAATAATAATCATTTGTATTGACTTCTTCTACTCTTTTTATAAATTCATGCAAAATTTTATCTGCCTTTTCTTTGTTTATGGTTGGAACACATCGGGCAACACTAAGTGCGCTACCTTTCAATGTTAATTCATAATACTGTTTACTTTTTTGAATATATTCCTTTTCTAATAATTCTTTTATTAATTGATCGCTATCAATTTTGCTTATTTTCAAGTAATTACAAATACTTTCTTTTGTAAATTGAGTAATATGATAATTTCTCAAAAATGAAAAATAATCCCTTATTTTCAAAATTGGGACATTAGTTATCATCTCATTTCTTGATATTCTCATAACTGTTAACAATTGATTTATAATTCATATTCTCTAACATAAAATATAGGGCTATCATCGTCTTCCTCATTAATATCTATGGCTTCCCATTCTGCATTTCCGGAAAATTCATGTTCACAATATTCTCCATAACAGACTTCTGCGTTAAAAATTTGTAACATAGTAATTACAACGAGTGGATAAAGTTTCATATCATCTATGCTGTAAGCCAACTTTACTATATCCGGTGAATCATTATAACATTCCATAAAAACTTGAAAATGTCGCCAAGATTCTTGCTTTTGCGCATCCAAATGGTCGGTTTTCCCTATTCTTTCTCTAATATCTTGATATTTTTCATACCAATACATTTCCCATTCTTTGAGCAAATCAGGTATAAATACGATTTTTTCAATACCCGCATCAATATATATTTCACCCCATATATTTTCGTTAGTTTCGGTGTAAATTTCATCATAAGAGCGTTTTTCAATGAAATCTTTTAATCGAGCTGTTAAGCCTTCGTAAGTATCCATTTCATATACTCCATCTTTAGTATGAAAATGAATGATATTATCTATTGTTTTCGTTTTGTAATTACCCTTTTTCAATTTACTGAATTTTTCAAATGCCTGCACAAATTCTTCATATTTGGGTAAACTACTTTCTTTATTGAAATAGTCGAACATATTTTTAGCGATGCCTTCTAATCCTTCATTTTTGGAAAAAGAAAGCGCCTCATTTTTTAATCGTTCCAATACTTCATCTTTGCCTTCATTTTGAAACTCGTAATATTTCTTTGTAAGATACTTTTTAAAATCTATCAATGTGAAATAATATTCATTTTCATCATTTACCTCTTCCTTTTTTTCATTCCAATTTTTTGGGTCAATAGTATAATCTAAACTGAAAGTTACCCGCTTTGTGCCGTCGCTAATTCGACAGTACAAATTCTTTTTTCTCTCTTCATTTAAATAGTAAGCTATTTTCATTGTGTAATAATTTTGTGATACATATTTATTTTTCGATACAAAAATATAAAAAAATATATCACAAAAAAATAATTTACGCTTTTTTACATACAAATCTTATTTTTCAACCATATTTCCTGCTCTAATCCCTTTTTGTATTTATGAATAAGTTCTATCAATTTAATCAAATTTTCTTCCTTAATAGATTGTAAATCAAAACTGATTTTTTGCTTGTCATACAATATTTTATTCCCATACTTATAAATCAAATTTTCAATATTGTCCAGAACAAAAAGACTTGCCCTGTCGCCAAGATATTTTTTGTATTCATTCAAATAAATTCCAATGCCTGCAAAATCAAAATCGCCGAAATGCAGGTATTTATTAGGAATTGATTGCAACCATTTCAATAAATCTTTACTCTGATTTTGTGGATAACGACTTACAAATAATGGCTTTATATCTTCAAATAAATATTTCTGTTTTTCAATGTATCGAAAATTTTCAGGATTTTCAATCCCTATAATTGTAACATCGTGAGAAATAATAAAGCTTTCAAAATCGTAAATAAATTGAAATACACCTTCTGTTGGAGTTAATTGAATTGATTTTCCGTTCATTGTCGCTTGAATTGGATTATAGCAATTTATCAAAAAACCTTTGAAGGTGCGGATTTTCTTTAATTTGGAATCGGACGAAACAGCAACGGCATCTGCACGAGTTAAGTCATTATTTTTTAAACTGTTGATATAATCTTGTAAATCGGAAATTCCATAATGATTTTGCAAAAAATCGTTCAACGGTTTTTGTTCGGGAAGATAAATCAATACCTTATTTCTTCCTTGAATCTGTTTTTTCAAAATGCCGTTATCCAACATTTCGTTTATCAACGAGTGCCTGATTTTGCTTGCGGGAATTTTCTCTCCGTTATGCAACAAAATCAATTTTTCTGCTATGGAAACGGGCAATTTCATTCTTCCGGGTGTTGTGAAATAATGCGTTTAACTTTGGTAATACTTTTCTCGTCCTTGTGCAACTTATAAATGTGCGTAAACGCCAAAGCGTCGTTTTCTATTGGCGAACCGTTGATTAACAGAATGTTGCGGTCGTTGGCGAATTTCAAAATACCACGCACATTATTAGGGTGTAATTTGCCGATTTCATCCATCATACAATGCAAACGGAAATCTTTAAAACGTTTTGACACACTTTCTTTAAAAACATTCAACAGCATAATATTAACCATTGCTTTGACCAACGTATCCGTGCCTTCCGAGCCGACATTGGTCAGTTTTTCCTGCCAGCCCGTGTTGTTTTGGTTTTCTTCTATTCTGAATTTCAGTTCGAAAGAATCGGACAGTGAAACGTAATCGCGCCGCATTTCGTTGATTTTCTTTACAAACTGTTTGAGTAAATCTACCGCCTCCTTGTTTTTCTTTTCCTGATTGTCGGATGAAAACAGATTTGGCTGACCAAATTCCATTGCGTTTTCATCGTTATAACGCTTTATCATCAAGAGCAGCTGCACAATTTCGTTTTTACTGTCTTCAATTTTCAATTCGATTTTTTTGATTACGCCTGCGCCAATGGACTCTCTTTCAACAAAATCGTTGTTGATTTTTGTAATAATTGATTGTATTTTACCCGATTGCGCCAACAGATTTCCTGTTTCTGTTCCAATGGTGGAAACAATAAGTGCAAAACGTTCGTTTACTTCTTTCTCGATTCGTTCTATTTTTCGGTCTTCTACAAAATCGGACAACATCTCTGCAAAAATAAGCAATTCGCGTTCGCTTGCTACTTGTTTTTTGAATTTGAAAATATTGTTTTCACTGAATTTTCCAAGAAAATCAATAGCTGTTGTTCGCAATTCGTCTTTGCGATTATTCAGTTTTTCGTAATGAATGGATTTTATTTCATCAATCAAAACCTTGACACGCTTTTCGCTTTTTGTTTCATTGTTGGAAGTTCCAAAATATCCGGTAATGGATTTAAAGCAGTCGGTATCTTTAAATTCGGCAAAACAATCAATGTCCTCTTGTATGATTTTCAATTTGCCGCTTAAGTCTGATATAATTGACTGTATTTCAGATAAATTATTTGTAATTTCGGATTTTTGCTTTTCATATTTCAGGTTTTCCAAATCCAATTGTTTATCTAATTTTTGTTTTTCCTGCTTAAACTCGTTGATTTTATCCATAAAATCCCGTTTATCTTTACGATATTCAATCACAATGGCGTGATTGTTTTCGATGAAATTCAATTCATTTTCCAATAACTGTAATTTACCGTCGATTTCATTCAGCCGCTTGGTATCTGCGCCTTTTTCAGAAAGTTCTTTATTTTTTCGATTGCCGGTTTCTTCTTTCTGCTTTTGGGTTTCCGATTGTTTTGATTTTATTTCCGCATCAACATCCACTAACAATAAATTTATACGGTTTTGCTCTGTTTCAATGAGTTTGTCGCGTTCTTTTTCTTTCGTTTTTATCGCCTTGTTTTGTTCTTCTTCCAAACGTCCGACTTCCAATTCGGCATTTTTTGCAATATCTTCGGCTTTATCAATCTCTATTTCAATATTTTCGAGTTGATTAGTGCGTTCTTTTTGCGCCTTGTCTTTCAACTCATTCAGTTTTATGGTTGTTTCCGAATGTTTTTTATTGGCTTGTTCAAAACGATATTCATTTTCGCGAATGGCGTCTTTCCTTTCGCGAATTTTAGGTTGATATTTCTTTTTCAATTTATCTTTATCGTCTTCCAATTTTTTCGTCAATTCCGAAATATTTTTCTTGAATGTTTGAATTTGAGCGTTCAATTCCTCTTTTTCCGTTTCATAATCGGTTACGGTTTTAACGGTTTTGTTTATTTCATTCAAGTCAATTTCAATACCGTAAAAATTACCGGCATCTCCCGCCAAGCGAGGATTTAACGACGAATTGAACAGCACATTTCTATCGTCAATTACTTTTCCGATAGACCTCTCCCAATATGGATAATTATCTGTTAACCAACCATAAAATGAGTCTTTACTGTTGGCGATATACGATTCAATTTTTGTAATTTCCGTTTCGAGCGTTGCAATTTGTTCGTTTAGTTTTTCCTTGTTCCGTTCAAAATCTTTTTGCAGGTTTTGCTCATCAAGTTCCCATTGCTTTTGAATGGTTTCTATTTGTTTTGATAAATTTTCTTTGTCCGTAGGCAGTTGTTTAGTCAGGTTTTCCAACTCCTGTATCTCTTTTTCCAAACTTAAAATTTCATTTTCAAAAAAACGAGTGTGTTTAATGCCTTCTTTTTTGATTTTCAAGTTATTAATAATCCGTTTTTTGTCTTCCCAATTGATTCGCGAGAGTTCAATCTCTTTTTTGTGTTCTTCTCGAAAATCTGCAATTTGCTTGTTGAAAGTTTGATGCATCCTTTCTTTAAATGACAGGAAGTCGGCGTTTATTTTATTCTTTTCGGAATTTTTTCCATTCAAAAAGTCTTTGTATTGATTATCCAAATTATCAAGCAATGCTTTAAATTTTGCTTCCAAATCGGCAAATTGAGCTGAAAGCAACGTTTTTTCGTTCAGCAAATTGCTTTTTTCTTTTTCAAAATCATTTTTCTTTTCTACTTTGGCTATGATTTGATTGATATTTTTTTGCTCGTATTCATCATTTTTGCGTTTGGCGGTTTTCAGGTTTTCGTCCTGTACTCGGATGTCGCCTCTTATTTTATTTGCTTTTTCGTCAAAAAGTTCTTTCGCACGAGTTAATTTGTTTTTGAATACAGCCTCTTTTTCTTGCTGCGTTTTCAATCTTTCTGCAAATTCCGGTTCTCGCCTTTCGTTTTCGCTTACTGCCCACGCTAATTCTTTGGCAAATCCGGTTTTCTCGCGTTCCAAATGACGGATAGCGATATAAAGTCTTGCAATATTTTCCGCTTGCGAAGAGGTAGAAGGCATTTTAAATTTGCGAATATCAGTAAGTTGTGTTTCAAAATCGTTTAAGTGGTGGGCGTATTGGTTTAAATCAATTCGTACATCGTTATCCAACGAAAGAATAATGATTCGCTTGATAAAATCCGCCTCCATTTTGGAGTTGAGAAACACATTTTGAATGGTTTTCGGAACTTGCCGATAATCTTTGCTTTCGAGAATTGAATATTTTCTCAATTCGTGCTTTTTGCCGTCTTGATTGCCGTAAATAATATCGCGATATTCTTTGTATTCGTCTATTTTTCGTTTTGTATAAGGAATTCTGTTGGCATCAAGTTGTTGTGCAATTCCGTCCCAACTTTCCGGCACACTGCCGTTTTCGTTCACAAAATATTTCTGTTGATACTCTCCGTTGAAAAACCGGAAACAAACTTTGTGTTGTGATTTATACGAAACGACGCAGAATTTTCCGTCTTCGCGCTGCACTTCGTAAATAATGTATGAATTGGAGTGATTGAAATAATAATCTACATACGATTTTTTCTGTGGCGGAATGCCTAAACCAAGCGTGTCGGCATTGTAAAAGAACAGAATTGCCCGCAATATAGTGCTTTTTCCGGTATTGTTTGTTCCAATGAAATGCACATTGCCGTCGAGGTTTATTTCGGCGTATTTTACTTGGGCGCTGTTGATGAATATGATTTTATTGAGGTGTCTCATAAGTCTTCTTTAGTTATATTTTGTTTCCCGTTCCACAATTTTTTCTAAAACATCCTTTTGTGGCAACTCCAATAGATAGCGCGACACGAAAATATGATTATCAAGTGTTCCAGTGGCATATTCTACCAAAGTATTGTTTTTGTCCGTTACAAGTAAAATACCGACCGGCAAATTATCGCCTTCGCGCATTTCGTGGCGTTTGTAATGTTCCAGATAGGCATTCAACTGTCCGGTATACTCGTGCGTGAACTTGTCGGTTTTTATATCAATCAAAACATGGCAATGTAAAATACGGTGATAAAAAACCAAATCAATGAAAAAATATTCGTCTTCTATCAATATCTTTTTTTGTCGCGCCTCGAAACAATAGCCGTTGCCCATTTCGAGTAAGAAATTCTGGATGTTGTCCATAATCGCTTGTTCCAAATCAGATTCAAAAACTACATCTTTTGCCGCAACACCCAAAAACTCAAATGCAAAAGGCGATTTAATTATTTCCGAAGCTGTAATTTTTTCAGCATTACTCTGCACAAATTCAATCAATTTTTCAGGCTTTCGGCTTAATCCTGTCCGTTCAAAAAACAGTGAATTGATTTGTCGGCGCAATTCACGTACACCCCAAGTGCCTTTGATGCACTCAATTTCGTAGAAATTGCGTTTTAGGGTGTCATCAATTTTTATTAATTCTGCAAAATGCGAAAACGACAGGTTGGAAATGAGCTTAAGCGGTTCTATTATTGGCTTTTCAATCGGTGTACTCAATTCTTGGGACACTGTCCCAAGAATTTCTTCCGGCAATTTCAATGATTTTTGGGACAGTGTCCCAAGAATTTGCGGGTACATATTGTAAAACTGCCGAAAACGCGATAATTCTGCTGCTGACACATTTTTAAGTCCCTGATTTAAAAGCGAAACAGATATATTTTCCAACAAATGTTCGCCGTAATTCGCCCTGTCTTCGCCATTTTGCTCATATTCCACAATATAACAACCAATCAGCCAATTACGTACTGTTAAACCAATGTTAATGGCTTTTATAGCGTAGCTTTGAAGTGTTTCGTGAGTATGTTTGATTTGCTTTGTTAATTGATTGAATTTCATTTGATTATATTTTAATATATTGTTTTTACTTATTTATTGGTTGCAGCCGATGTTGCTTGGTCATAATCTAAGCTTTTTCATCTATGAATCCCCCATTACAGAACTCCTCATTGTTTAATAATCCTTCATAAAAAGCCGTTTGCCATGAATTTTTGTAATAACTGCTTATTATACTTTCATAAGATTCCTCCAAAAAATCTGTAAGTGCTGTAGTACCTCCATTTTGATATAAGTTTTCAAATTGTTTTTTTCTGCATACAAACTCTACAATTGCATGTGGAACAAACAGTTCATTTAGTTTGAATTTTTCAAAATGGTATTGTATTCTTTGTTGTAAAAGCGTTTCAATTTCTTGCGGACAACTTACATAAAATTTTACAACGAGCGGATTAACTGTTATTAATTGCATTTTCAACCAACTAAAACTTTCGACATCATCATAATAAGGGTGTAATGTTTCCTCTTTGCTTTTGGTTGGAGAATCTCCTAATTTTCCTTTGTTACAATCCGAACACGAAGGAATCAAATTTATCGGAGTTACAGAAAGTAGTGGATAAAATGCTTTAGGTAAATAGTGGTCTAATGTGCTTACCGTTCTTTGAGAACAAAGAGGACACTTTCCATTTGGTGCAGACAGACGTATTACATCATAATGTTTTCTTCCCTTATTCTCTTGGTTTACCATTCTATTTTCATATACTTTTTTTAAAACATCAGAATTTACTCCGGTTATACTTTTGTTTTTGGAAATGGTATGTAAAGTGTTTGTGTTCTTTTTTGACTCAAATTCTGTTTCGGCATCTTCAATTACATTTACAGAACTTGTTAATGTGTTTTTTAGGGCTGTATCTCTCATATTATCAATGCAATCTAAAAAAACATTTTTTGCTTTTATTATTGGTTTATTTATTCTTCGCATAATTTATCCAAAAATAGATTTCTTAATATTGCTTTTCCTTCTAATCCTAATTGACCGCCTAATTTTCTAATAGCATGTTCATAAGTACTATGTTCTTGTGTCAAAGATTGTAACATTTTATGAAATCCAGAATTAGTAACTTCTAATCCAAAAATTTCTTGTGTAAGTATTCCTACATTTTCTCCAAACGATTCAATTTCAAGTTTTTCTGCTATAGACTCAGCTCCATATCTTCGTAATTTCCATACACAACTTTTGGGAACTTCTTGTAAAATAACAGGAGAATGAGTTACAATTATAGCAACCCCATTAGTCAGTATTAATAACTCTGATAAAGCCCTAATAAAAGCAGACAACAATGGCGGGTGTAAATGCGCTTCGGGTTCGTCAATTAATACAAGGCTTTTTTCTTGCAATGTTTCAATTATTCTTGTAATGGTTAAAAGGACTATTTTATGTCCGGAACTTAATCTTTTGAAAATATCAAAAGTTTGTTTTTTAAATTCATCGTCATCTTCAATATCAATTAAAGATTTAATGTTGGATTCTTTAAAATATGGGTCGGATTCTAATATTTCAATACCTGTTTTCCATCTCACCTTTTTAGAACTTCTACAATAATCAAAGCTTCTAAAAAACTCGTTTTTAAGTTTTGTTGTACTTTTTGTTCCTATTACATTATTTTCTTTAATTTGTTTTAGACCAACGTAAGAATATTGTAACCCTTCTGTTTTGTCTTTTATTTCCGGATGTGGATACATATCGTCAAAAGCACTAAATGAAACAGATATTAAATTTGCAAATTCATTCCCCTTGTCCCAATCTTCACATACACTATGAAAAAACTTAAAAATTCCATATTTATCTTGCTTATTTTCTAATAATGCATTTATCATATTATTAATGAGAAAAGTTTTGCCAACGCCATTTCTTCCTATTAAAACATGAATATTTGTCGGAGGGAGAGATTCGGGGGTAATCTCAAAAATCAAATCGAAGTTTGATGAATTTTGCTTTATTTTAGGAGCAATAAATCTAAAATTATATTCCGTTAATCTAACGCCGCCGGAAGCTAATTTTCTATATTGACCTTTTACCGTTGACGGACTTACAGTTCTAAAGAGAGATACTTTTGTTACAGATTCTTTTACTGCTCGTTCATATAATTCTTCATTTTTGGCAATATCATTCAAAGTGTAAAGAATCAAATCTCTTGTATCATCTCCAAGTTTGTTGAGGTTTGAATAGTACTCGTCTGATTGTCCTAACGAAAAATATTCTTCATCTAATCCTTTATCAAATTCATCGTCGACGTCAAACTTTCTGGCATGGTATCCTTCTTCTTGTCCAAAATAACCAATCTTAATTGCACCAATTTCGTGCTTTTTTGAAGCATCATCAACAAAAGCCATTCCGAATAAAGTATAATATGAATAGTCATTCCAATTATCCCAAGTTAGAATAATTGTATTTTTATCATCTGCCGAAGGTTGTCCAAATCTTCTTAATATTTTTACACTTAATTTCTTCATTTTAACCTGTTTTTTATTTTTTTATTCCGGTATCTCATTTTGCACTTCCTCCGGAATATTTATATTAGTAACCAATTCTTCCAAATATTTGAAAGACGAGAGTATTTTATACGATTTCAGGATTTCATTTTCCATTTCGGCAAAACCATTTTTGCATAAATCTTCTATCGTTTTTGTAACTATTTCATCATAAGGAGCTTTGTCGTCTTTCAATACTTTTCGCAGACCGTCTGCCTTATTTTTTAATACGGCGTCGACTTTGATTTTTACGATTATCTCCTGTGGACTAAAGCTGTATCCTGAACCAAAAGCGTTATCAAAGGTTTTGAAAAAATCCAATATATCAATCCATTTGCAGGCGGCTTCCAATTTGCGTTCCAAGTCGGCTTTTGATTCGTTTTTGCGTGAAAAATAATAAAACTCATCGCCCTTTTCGAGCGTAAAGCCAATGACGGAAAAATAGTCATACAACGCCTCATATTTATCGATGTCGTCAATTATGTCATACAATTTTGCGATGCGGCTGTCCGCACTGTTTGAGCAAATAAACTGTCCACTGCTTAAAAGTTCAAATATTTCGCCTGTTTGCTTGGGTACATTCATAATGTTGGATTATTTAGGATAAACAACTGCATATTCAATCTTGTCGTGTTTTAAGAAATCATCATACAAATCTAATTCGTCTTCAAACAGAGAAATCAGTTGGCAAAAAATAGTAACTCGCTCTTCAAAAGAAACTTCCCGCACAAATTGGTAATTCAGAAGAAAATCAAACAACTGTTGACTTGAGCGTTTAAAATCATTTTTTACTTTATACAAATCTATATAAATTTCTTGCTCTGTTTGAAGCAATCTTTCTTGTTCCGACAAACTTTCTGCCGATTTTTTGACAGGATTAATTGCTGATTTATAATGTTTTCGGATTTTTTGTATTAGCAAATAATTTTCGTCTTTCTGAAAATTGTCAATCGACAATTTTAGCCGGTACGAAGATTTGGTTTCAAAAACAAGCGCATTGTTTTGTGATAATACTTCGCGAATGTTTGTTTTGTGCTTGATTTCAAACTGATCGCGCAGGTATTTCAGCTGTTTGAGTTTTTCAATGAATTTGCTTTGATATTTTATCTGGTTGATATATTCAATGATTTGTTGTCGCGTTTCAATCAGGTTTTGACGGGATTCCGTCAGGTCTAAAACAAGTTGTGTTCGGATTTCCTTTAAGCCTTCATCGGCAGCTAATTTGAAAAATGTAAGTTCGTCTTCGTTCAACAGCCGCTCGGTTTGCTCTATAAGCGCTTGGATTGCTTCCAGTTTTTGCTTGTAATTTCCGAGTTTGGTAAGTTTGATTTTATAATTCGGTTCGGTTTTGAAAGCGTTGTCAATGTTACGATTCAAATCAACAATGTTTCGCAATGTACTTCGCCCGATTTTTTGCAAGACCGATTTCACATTTCGCAAATACTTAAACCGCTCACTGTCAGTATTCGATTGCAAAAAATAAGTTGCGTATTCTTTTATTTGCTGTATATTTTCGTTGATATATGAAATGTTGATTTCTTCATTGACTTCCAAAATATCTTCAAAGAAATTGAGAAACTGGTCGTCTAGTTCAAGGTATGCCCCATTTTGAGCAATAATGTTTTTGCCAAGCAAAAGTTTGATAACATCTTCATTATTGTCCATTAATTCCACCGCATACTCATAACGATACGCTGGCAATTTGCGTTTCTCAAACATCTCTGCAATGAGCTTATTGCCTCTGCTTAATGTATTGAGTAGTTCGCGTATGGAATTGAAATGGTTCATAATCGTACAACAGATTTTGCTATTACACTTAAGTCTCAACTTCCAACTTCCCAAAAGTCTCAAACTTTATAAATTTAGACTTAAATAGTTCTTTAGGAATTTTTTTCTGTAACAATAAATGGAAGTTCTCTTCATGGGTTGACACAATCAATTGTTTACCTAAAGAAGTTATTATACTTCTGAACAAATCTATAAATGACAAAATATTTATACTGTCCATTGATTGGATTGGGTCATCTATAAAGATACAATCGACGGATTCTCCTGTGTCTGGATTTTTTGTTTTAAGAGCCCTTGCTAAGAAGATACTTAAACTTAAAATGTTAATTTGAGCGGTACTGAAATATAGTGCAGGGACAGATTTTGTTTCTTTTCCTTTGCTATCTATTTTCTTTGTAAATATTTGTAATCTCGGCTTACTTTCTCCAAATTCACACTTAAATTCAATTGATGTATAATCAGGATGAGGGTCTATTTTCTTATATACAGCGTTAATCAAATCCGTATAGAAGAACTCATCAATGGTTTTCTCTAAATATGTTTCAAGATTTTCCTTTTCTTTTCCTAATTTTTCACTTACAATTTTTAATTCTTTCAGTTTCTTTTTTAATTCATTAATTTCAATTTGATTTTTTTGGGAAACAGTTGCATTTAAACAATCCTCTTTTAGAACTTCAATAATTCTATATTGTTCTATCTTTCCTTCGGTAATTTTTTGATTGTTTTTTTCTTGTTCAATTAACTTATCAAATTCAGCATCTATTTCTTGTTTACTTTTGTCTTTTATTTTAATTCCGAAATCTGTTCGAATGAAGTTCTCATAATATTCATAGAATTTTAATGCTAAAAGTTTGGATTTATCCAATACATTTAATTCGGCGAGATAATCTTCCTTAGAAAGATTATAGCTTGATAACTTACTTTCTAAATCGCTTAAAAGTTTTTGGTTTTCGTCTATATTACTTTTTATATTGAAAATTGTTTTTTCTAAGTATTGTTTTCCAGCATCAAAGAGATGTTTAGCAACATAATTTACGACGAACATTTTATTGAAAAAGCGAATTACTTCAGAATACTCTTCGACGCTCTTTATTTTACTTATAGCCTCTTTTAGAATTTCAATGTTTTCAAAATTACTTTTTAATTGATTGTGATTTTCATTTATCTTGGTTGTATTTGAATGAATGGTTTCATTTAATTCATTTATACGGAGTCTCAAATTTTCAATTTGTTCTTTTATATTCTTTTCAAATATATCAATATCGGATTCATTATTAAAAAACGAGACAGCTTCTTTGTAATTTAACTCAATATTGTTTAACTCGTTGTTTTTTTCATCTTTTTGTAGAGATAATTTTTCAATGTCCTTTTCGTTCTTTTCATATTCCGTTTTGAAAGGTTGTTTTAATTCATTAAAATGCTTTTTTAGTTTTTCCTTTCCTGAGCTTATTTCTTCAGTTAATTTATTAATTTTACCTTCAATACTGATTTTGTTTGCTAAACTTTCTTTCAATTGCTCATCAAAAATATTGTTGCCAACGATACGGCTTGATAATTCTTCAAAGGATTCATATTTTTGACTACACAAAGGACAATCAGTAGAATTATTTTTTGAAATAATATCTAATCCACGAGTAATATATTCTTTTAGTTCATTATTGAACTGCTTTTGAGAGTTTATTTTATTTTCAATTTCAACTAATTCATTTTTTTGAATATTTATTTTGTTTATGGATTTTACTTGCTCTTCTATTACCTCCATTTGATTCTGAAACTCATCTAACTCCAATAAAAATTCTAAATCACTTTCAATGTAATTTTCATAATAATTTAAGTGATTCAGTTTTTGCTGCAATGTGTTTAATATATACAGTTTATCTGTTATAGAATCTGTTATTTCGGCAATCTCCTTCTGTGAAAGTTCTATATTCTTTTTGGCTGATTCTAATTTGTTTTTTTGATGAGGAAATTCATTTATTTTATTTTGATGCTGTTTTAAATTTTCTTGCAGTTGAGTCATTTCATTTTGAGAACGATTAATACTTTCCTTAATCGTAGTATTCTCTGTTTCAACTTTTAAATTGGCTTCATTAATGTCTGCGATTTGTTTTTCGTGTTTGGTTATTTCTTTGTGAAGAAGAAGGTGTGTATCTGTCTTCTTTTCGATAGAAAGGAAAGTACTTTGAGTGTTTTGTTCTTTTGATAATTTTTCTTTTAAACTATTATTCTCAGCTTGAATTTTCTCCTTATTTTCAATCAAAGAAATGATATTTTTTATCTCATTGATTTTTAAATCCAAATCTTCTAATTTCTTCCTGTTATCTATATAATTAAGAACACCACCGTTATTATCGTTATTATTGTTCTCTTCTCCATCTCTGGCAATCCGGATAGTGCCGATTCTTAATTTTTTTGCCTCTAATTCTAATGGCAATGAAACTAATTTTGATTTAATTTGGCTGGTTAAAATGTCGCATAATGTTTCATTAAAAGTTTCTTTTTCAATTAAATCTATTTCCTCTTGATTTGTTCTAAGGAACTGAATAGCTTTATTAATTTGGTCAAATTTTTTGAATTCTAATTCAAAATCTATTTCTAATTGTTTATCCTCCCTTTTTTCTATCTCTTTTTCTGTTTTTGTGGTTTTTTGTGAGATATAATTCAGTAGACTTAAAATATTCTTATAGGAGTTATTATATTTTGTAACTTCAGGATAAGACTCAACAAACTTATTATACCGATCATCTGCCGTTTGCTCTTTCAGAAAGTTGTCAATCATCTCTTGAGATAGCACGACATTTTTAAAAAATTTGTTTTCAGTTTCTTTTTTATGATTGTATTCTGTGTTGGGAATTTTTTTTTCAAACGTGGCTTTTTCAGTAATTACATTAACAAATCCATTTTCGGTAGCTCCATCATGTTGAAGTATATTTTTGTTTCCTCCCTTTTTATTCTCCTTTTTAGTCTTCTCAAAATCCCCGACTAAATCAAATCTTTCTATCTTACCTGTAACACCCCATTCTACTGCATCATAGAAAGACGTTTTTCCGAATCCATTCGGAGCGTAAATGGATATTAAATCTGATATTTCATTTTTATTGTTAATGAAATTAAATGTAGAGCTTTTTACATCGCTAAAAGCTCTAAAATTTGATATTTGAACTTCTTTAATTTTCATCACTTAGTCGAATTATTTGTTCAACGATTTGTTTCTGTAAATCTATATCTCTGCTCAATGATACATCATCCTTGTGGACTAATTTCCATAGTTCTGTATCTTTCGGTTTGTATTCTTCTTGTATTTTGTCTTGAGTTTGGTCTAAAATACCTATTAAGTCAGTGTTAGTAATGTGCTTAATTATAAGTTTATTTGCTTCATTATCATTAAACTCATTAGAGAAACTGTCTTCAACAATTTTTCTGCTTGAAAATCTGTCATTTTCAATTTTATTTTTTAATTCCTTTGACAATTTTTCCTTGACAACATATATGACATAGAAGTTCCATTTTTCGAACTCTTTGTTTTCAGACATAAACTCCGAGTTTTGGAATTGGGCAGCTACTATATTGGAAAATATTTTCCAATTATTTTCTATCGTCTTTTTATTTGCTATTAAAAAGAATACGTTGATAACCAAGTTTTCATTGTTTTTATAATGAAAAAATTGCCCATTTTTAGGGTCAAATTCCTGTATATCTAATTTACTTTTTGAGAAATTCATTTACTATTTTTTTTAATTCGTTAAGTAGCGCTTCAAATTGCTCTATGTTAAATGTATTTAGTTGCTCTTCATTTTCATTTATACAATCAAATTCTATTGCTTTTAAATGAATTAGCTCTTTAATTTTGTTTGCCTTAGCAACTCTGTCTATGTAATCAACATCATCAACAGACGCAATATTTTTAGGAATGTCTTTTGTTAATATTCGTCTTGTTTTCTTCGTTTTTGGGATTATCACAGAACCAACTAATATTTGGCATTCATTCTCAATCTCTTCTGAGGCAAACAATAAAATATCTGAAAACATTTCATAGATACCTTTGTCAGAATCTGAAAATATAAATTTTTTTTCCTTGATAATTCTTACTAAAGCATCTTCATCTAAAATATTATCTTCAATCAAACTAATGATTAAAGCATACTCTAAAAAAGAAGTCCAAAAGTGTTTCGTTTTTTTATTTAGTTTTGATGTACAAGATTTTTCTATATAATTGCTATGAAAAATAGTTGCCAGATTTAACTTGACCTGATTTAGCTGACGTTTTAATATTGCCTTAATTTTTGGTTTTAATTCAACATTTGTATCATCAAGTTTAATAATGTCATCAATCAACTCCGTGATTTTAGATAAATAACTCGGTAACAATTGAGAAAGACTATTATTTTGTTCTATTATTTCTTGAAATTTCTTTATTGGCACTACTGATATTTCTCCATTGCAATCACCTATTGGCGTCTTACTTTGAATGCCTGTTATAATAAGGCTGTCTTTATTGATTTTCATTATACCACCTCCTGAAAATCCGGAAATATCGCGATGAGCCAAATGAGTTACAGCGAGTCTAAGATTTAATATGTCATTATTTGAAGAAATTAATTCCGTTATTTTATATTTGTTGTATTTGTCTAATATAGCTCTTTTACTTTCAGGATATCCGGTTAAACTAAATCCATCAAAAGTGGACGGATTTTCATCTGTATATATTTGGTTATACCCTGAATGATTATTTATGGTCAAAATTGCTGCATCTATCTGTTCATTAGAGTGTTCAAAATAATTTTCACCTCTTTTTATTTCTAATGTTTCTTTATTATTCTGTGTCTCTGAAAAAGACAAGTCAATTGTAGTTTTAAAAACTTTCTCATCAATTCCTCTCTCGTTTTCAACGTCATCATAAAATACGTGCTTTGCCGATAAAATGTATGTTTTATCAGAATCCACAGGTTGAAAGAGAACCCCACTTCCACCTCCTAATATAACCGTATATTTTTTTAAATCATTTTCGTCCATCAATATTTAAATTCGTTTGTTGAACTTATTTTGAAATATTTATAAGTGTTAAAATCTTCTTTTTGAAAAACCTTCTTTTTTAAATCTTCATAATTAAAATGAATGGTTGCATTAGGGTTGGTATTAATTATCCTGGCTATTGTTCTTTTATTTGGAAGACCGTGTTGAGACCCATTCGAACTAATTAAATAATTGTTAGTATCGACAATCGTTAATAGCTCCGAATTTGTATTGTGTTTGCTTCCGTGATGAGAAACTTTCATTAACTCTGCTTTCAACGGATTTTCTTTATCAAAACCAAACTTCTTTAATCCTTCAATAACCACAGAAGGTAGCGCATCGCCTAAAAATAAAAATTCCTTATCCTCATATTCCATAACAAAAGCAATGGAACTACCATTTGGAGGAGTTTTATCCTCTTTGAATTTAAAATCCGGTTTGGACTCCTCCTCTATAAAGTCTTTCAAAGTCGTTGTAAAATCAAATTCTCCAGCACTCGTAAAATAGTCTTCCTTTTTTTTATATACTTCTAATAAGTTTTTTAGCTTTTCCATACTTGGAGATAAGATTTTAAACTTTAATCCCCAAAGAGGAATTTCGTCGCCTTGCCTGATTAACTTACCATCCCACAACTGATTTTCTAATAGATGTTTTTCAAACTCAATACCTTGTTTTGCACTTGTATCAAAATTGTTTTCACCTTCCTTGACTACCTCAATTTCAATACTCAAATCTTTATTCTCTTTAGCATCTAATTCTTTGGCTATTTCTTTTCCTGAGTTAAACCAAACTTTTTTTATAAGTTTTGATGCTTCCTTGTCTTTATTTAACCACCTTAATACCCCACCAATATGGTCATCATCAAAATGAGTCAAAACAAGAAGGTCGATATATTGCTTTTTATCTCTTATTGATTCAATAACTTTATATAATTCACCTGTTCTTAAATTATTTTGGTAAGTATCTCCAATACCTCCGTCTATAATTATATTTCGTGGATTTTCATTTTCCAAGAATGAAATCCAAATGGAGTCGCCATTAAATGCTTGCAAAAACTTGATTTTCATAATACAACAAACTATATTTAAGATTAGTCTTGTCAAAATAACTCTTTAGGATTAATCTTCAAAATTTATCATGATAATAATGCAAAAATGGTGATAATTAATTTAATTTGCAAAATATAAAAGAAAATATTAATAAAAAAACAGGTCTGCATTGCGACTAAAAGCTTTTGTTATTTTGCAGAAACATAATATCTTTGCCCAAACGCTCATTGGGTGTAATTACTCATACGATTATTCAAATATCTGAACAACAAATATTTTGAAGATTTCAAACTCGATGATGAAAGCTATCATCGGGAAACTGACGATGAAAATCTGATGCGTGAACAGTTTAAGGCGTATGATAGATTGTTGGATAATTTTGTGTTATCTATTCAAACATTTCCAATAGAGTCGGGCGAAAATATGATTTCCTACTTTGAGCGGTTGATGAAACATGTTGATAATTTGAAAAAAAAGTTGAAATGATTGTATCACACACAGTCCGGTTTTTGATTTTTTATTAGATTATTTTTGATAAAAGTGTAAGATAATGCTATTCAAGAGTGTGTATGTCAAGTAGCAGAGTTTGTGAAAGTAAACCTTATAAGACTTTGAGCCGATTAAATTTTGTAATTGGCTCAAAATTTTCGTATATTTGAGCCGATTTTTAATTCTAATTGGCTCAAATATGTATAATTGGCAACAGGAGGAATGGGCAGAATTTGTTTACAATGAGAACATTGTAGATGAATTTGTACAAAAAATAGCCGAAAACATTGGCGAAGTAAGCGGTATGCAAAAATCTTTTGATTTGCAGAGGCAGCAAGAAAATCTTATCAAAATAATTATTTCCGAAGCACAGAAAACCTCTGAAATAGAGGGCGAAATGATTTCCCGACAAGATTTAATGTCATCAATCAGAAAAAAACTCGGTTTAGCGGTTGGCAAGGAGCGGATAAAAGACAAGCGAGCCGAAAATGTTGCCTTGCTGATGTTGCAAGTAAAAGACGATTTTCAGAAAAAGTTGTCGGAAAAAATAATAAAAAATTGGCACTCAATACTATTTGCCGGTTCGAAATATATCAATGTAGGAAAATATCGTAAAGGCGATGAGCCGATGCAAATAATTTCGGGTGGGGTTGGCAGAGAAATTGTGCATTACGAAGCGCCGCCGTCTGTTCGTGTACCTGCGGAGATGAAACAGTTTGTAAAATGGTATAACGCTTTCAAAACGAATGGTAACATTCAAAGAATTATCATTAAAACAGCCATTGCTCATTTGTATTTCGAAAGCATACACCCATTTGAAGATGGTAACGGCAGAATCGGACGGGCGTTGATTGAGAAATGCTTATCAGAATCGCTTGATAAGCCTGTATTAATGGCAGTTTCTACTGCGATTGAAAAAGACAAAAAAGAGTATTACGACACATTGAAAAATTCACAAGACAGGCTTCAAATCGACAGTTGGTTGGTTTATTTTGCAAAAATGCTACTCGAAGCACAGCAAATAACGATAAACATCATTTCATTTTCAATTAAGAAAGCGCATTTTTTTGATAAACACCAAAACCAACTCAATGAAAGAGAACTTAAAGCAATCAACAAAATGTTTGATGCCGGAGCAGAAGGTTTCGCAGGAGGAATGACGGCAAAAAAATATGTGAGTATCAACAAAACTTCGAAAGCCACCGCTACGCGCGATTTGCAGCATTTGTCGGAAATCGGAGCATTTATCGAGCAAGGCAGCGGTCGAAGTGTGTGTTATCAGTTAAATTTTCTCGAAAAAAATCTCACCCACATTACCGTATAAATAGGAAAAACCTACTATCTTTGCTGAAACTTGTCAGGAGATAAATAAAAAATAATTTTGGATGAAAGGAATAACATGGAAAACAATTTTTTAATTCGAAATGTAAAAATTCATTGCCCCGATGCAATTATATCCAATGGGCAATTATTAGTAGAAGACGGTAAGATAAAGAAAATTTCAGCTACAGAAATAGAAACGACGTTTCCTGTTATTGATGGTAAAGGAAAATGGCTTTTGCCGGGTTTGATTGATATTCATATAAATGGCGGTGGTGGTGGAATGTCTACCGATTGCTCAACAGAATCAATAGAAAAAATAGTACAAACACATGCTAAATTCGGGACAACAGGCATGTTAGTTACAATGATTTCATCCGAAGAAAATGTTTTAATAGATTCTGCTGCTGCAATAGCCTCTGTTTCAGATGATAAAACAATACGGGGAAGCAAAATATTGGGAATACACATGGAGGGTCCTTTTTTAAGTGAGGGAAAAAGAGGAATACACCCCAAGGAGGCTCTTAGAAAACCCGACAAAGAACTTTTTGATAATATTAATGCGTCTGCAAAAAATAAAATAAAGATTTTGTCGATAGCTCCCGAATTGGAAGGTGCGATGGAGTTGATTGAATATGCTGTAAAACAAGGAATAATTGTCGGATTGGCACATTCTGAGGCAACTTACGATATTACCAAAGAGGCTATATCCAAAGGAGTGAATCTTTGCGTTCATATTTTCAATGCCATGAACCCTCTTTCACATAAGGAAGCAGGTCCTGTCGGCGCTTTTCTTACCACCGAAAATACATTTATTGAGATAATTCCGGATGGCGTACATATCGTTCCCGAAGTAATGAAGGTGGTTTATAAAGTAAAGAATCCCAACAACATAATTATTGTAACCGATGCTGTAAGACCTACCGGAACAAATACGAAGTTTTTTGAGATGTTAGGAAAGGAAGTAGCGGTTAGCGGAAATACGTGTTACTTGCCGACGACCAATATTTTAGCAGGTAGTGCATTAACAATGAATGTTGCGCTTAAAACTTTTATAGAAAAGACACCTAAATGCCCAATTTTAGATGCCATTAAAATGGTTTCATTAAATCCTGCAAGATTATTGAAAATTGATGATAAAAAAGGTTCAATAGAAGCAGGAAAGGATGCCGACCTGATTTTAGTTGATGATGAATTTAATGTTCAATTAACTATGGTAGAGGGTGATATTGTTTATCGCGCTTTCGTTATTTAACTTGGAAATAAGAAACACCGTGTATCATTTCGCCGTCGGAGGTAATGCCTTCGACGGTAACTTTAAATTCTCCGCACAAGTCGGAAGTATAGAAAGAGAGATTGACGGGTTGCCCGTTTGTAGACTCGACAAAAGGATTCCAATACAACGTATGACGAAAATCCGGTTTTCCGGAATTTTTTATCCGGGCGTTCGAATAGTCCGGAGTCACAACCCGTAAAGGCAGTTGAGGGCAATCATAATCGAGCAATTGCGATTCGTTTCCTAATTTAAAAAATGGCAAATTACCTTCACCGGTAATGAATGATACAATATATTCAAAATTTTCACCGCCAAACGTATAACATCCGTCGTAAATATGAATCATTTTCACATGCATCGGATTGTACTGGAGAATATCTTCATGGTCATAGACAGGAATGCCGTCAAGCAAGACCAGTGTCCTCATACCAAGCTTTGAATATGCGCCGATTGTCCGTTTACCCTTTACTTTAGTAACATAAATCTTTTTGACAAATTCCAGTATGGTTTCACTTATTGTATTGAATCGAGTGTACTCATCCAAATCATAACTAAGAGCGGGTTGGAAAGAAGTATAACCGGAAAGCGGCGTGAGATTGTTCAGCGAGTCATTGTTCATTTTTCCCTGAATTTGAACGCCGATGTATCTTTCCAATAACGGCTTTTCATCCGGATAAATTTGCAACACTGGCAGGTTGCCGGGCAAAGATTCTTCAAACGGAGTAAGCAGGTCAACACGATACGGGAGTTTGTCGTATGACGGAGATATGGTAGATGTTACAACATGCTGCTTACCGAATATTCCGGCTGTATAAAAGCTGATTGTCCCGTTTTGAGGATTTATCTGTCCGTTCATATAGCGGACATCATTTCCTACAAAAGCAAGGTTTGCCTGCAACTCTTCCTTTGGTTGGGGAACAAGACGTCCGGTAATAATGTGCCCTTCATATTCGGGAAGCCATTGCCCGGAAAACTCAGAAATGTTTGTTACCTGTTTCTTCCAGCTTGATTTATTTGTTTCAGGCAGCAATGCAATCGAGTCATTCCTGCTGACGGAAACGACCAGATTTGTCGTATTCTCAGGAATATTATCAAGGGAAAGAAGGACTTTGTTGCGATTGCCGTATCTGTTTTGATCGGTTTTTATCTTTATGGAAGTTCCTTTTTCGCCGGATTGTTCTTGCTCAACTGGTTGAACCTGTTCGTGTTTTTCGACCGGTTCAAATCGCCTCGAATCAGGGAATCGCTGTCCGGCATTTACAACGGCGATTTGTTTTTTAAAGAAAACTTTCTCCCCTTCGTTTCTCATATAACGGGTATAGCCTGATAGTTGGTAAATTCCCGAAGGAAGATCCGCGGGTATCTTTATCTTTCCGGCTCCGTGTCCTTTCTCCAACCCCACTTTCAATTGCATCTGGGGTTTTTTCGTATCGCTGATTTCCACATATCCGACTTTGCTCAGGAGTGATGGTTGAAAATTGCCGTTAACGACGTAAAATTTCAACCAAACATCTTCTCCGGCGAGGTAGCAATCTTTGTCTGTGTGGACATAGGCACGTTCAATGACTTGTTCAACGATCCGTTCAACGTGTACCCGTTCAATAACTCGTTCATAATAACCTTCAACGACCCGTTCAGAACCTCGTTCTTCTGCTTTTACTGAAAAGCAGAAAAATAAAAAAACATATAATATCAGACGGTATTTCATCTCTTTTTCAATTTATTCGTGATCATTGGGCCAGAAATCCGGCTTATCTTTTGTGCTGTTTGCTTTAGCTGTACAATCCGTACAGGAACGCTTTGCCCACTTTACGGGAAAAGTACCCGACATACTTGGACTGCCGGCTGGTCTATATCCCATTCTGTAAAAATCAACATGCGAAGCAGCCCACGTAGGGACAACAGACTCATGGAGGGTTTCTTGGCAATCATGATTGATATTTGGGCGGGTTATTTCTGTCTCATAAACAAATATTCTTTTTTGAGTTATATTTCTAACCGTTTCAACATATCCTATTACTCTTTTCGCCGGATCGGTCACACAGGTAATATTCCCTTTCTCTTCCGAAGGTTGGGGCGTAAAGAGACCGCCCATTTCATCATTGAATTGCGATTTGTTTTGGTAATACTCGTGCGCCTCTTTGGTGATGGCTTTTTGATATACGGTTATGCAATAAAGTACGGAAAAACGGTCATTTCCGGCAGCAACCTCGAAGAATTGTTGATTGACGATCCTGTTTTCGCCGAGCGATTCGGTTGAACCGATTAAAATTTTGTTGGATACATCTTTCTTCCAGCAATAATAGTAAGGCGCCGGCATGTCAATATAATAACCCTGCGGTCTTGTCGGACTGCCATAACCGTAAAAAATGGTGGTTGCGAACTCCGCTGTAATTTCCCAGTTTTCCGTATAGTTCCATAGAAAAAACTTGGATCCATTCGTATTGTCATCATGTGTGGATATACGGAAAGAGACGGCGCCTTCTCTTGCCGGCTGTACCCATGAGATGCTGTCGATTTCGGGAGTGCGGAGCGGTTTCGAGAGTGTGGAGCGGTAGATGTCGCCGTTGTACTCTATTTGTATGCCGTATTCCATCTCATTGCTGAGTTCGCCTACAGCTACTATCCAGTATGCTTCTCTTACCTCTTCCTTTCTTCCGTTTATTGTCCTTGTTACCGTGCTGTCCTTTTTTATTGCCGGTTGGCTGTGATTTTCGTTGCTGTCGAAAATGGTTAATTTTGCTTCCATATCAAGATTTGAGACCACAGAGGAATCCAGCGGATAATTTCTACTTAAATAAAAGGTTGCTTCTCCTTCCGTAATACTTCCGTCCACGATCAAAATTTGTATGTCATTAAACGGCAATTTGGCGTCAAATTCGGATACACAGCCAATCAGCGCTAATGTCAGAACAGATGAAACGAATAAAATTCGTAGTTTCATACAATTAAAATTTAATATTATAGCAAGTTGCTTCATTCTTTTTTAAATTATTCGTGATCATTGGGCCAGAAATCCGGCTTGTTTTTTGTGCCGCCTTTTATATAGCCGTCAGCTCTACAATCTGTGCAGGACGGGCGCTCCCAACCGTAATTTGGTCTAAGACAACCACATTCGGAGCTTAGAATCGGATATTCGGCAGGAAGCCGTCCTGCATTGTAACGGTCAATATCAGAATCGAAGTAGTCAATTGATGATGGACAATCAATTTTTACATCCGGGCGGCTTATATCTTTTTGGAAAATAAATGTTCTTTTTTGAGTTGTGTTTTTAACCGTTTCAACATATCCCATTACTCTTTTTGAAGGGTTGGTAATACAAGAGATATTCCCGTTCACTTCGGAAGGTTGGGGAGTAAAGAGACCTCCCATTTCTTCGTTCAATTTTATTCTGTCCTGATAATATTCGTAAGCCCCCTGACTGATGACTTTTTGAGACAGGGTGACACTATAGACTTCGATAAAACGTTCGTCTGCGGGGTCGAGCCTGTAAAGTTCTTTATTGATGATTCTGTTTTCGCCGAGAAATTTGGTCGAACCGATTAAAAGTTTGTCGGATGTTGCTTTTTTCCAACAATAGTAATAAGGAGCCAACCAGTTTTCATAATAGCTGTCATTCTCCGGATTGTAAAAGACTGTAGTCCTGTACTTCGCTCTAATTTCCCAGTCTTCTGTGTAGTTCCAAATAAAAAACATGGTTCCTTCCGTATTGTCGTGCGTAGAGACACGAATAATAACGTCGCCTTCTATTTCCGGCTGTATAAAAGAGACACTGTCTATTTCGGGCGTGCGGAGCGGTTTCGAGAGGGCTGACCGGTAAGTATTTCCGTCGTACTCTATTTCTATTCCGTATGCCATATCATCGTCCAATGCACCTACGGATATCCGGTATTCGCCTTTACCTACGTTTCTTGCCGGCTGGCTTTGATTTCCGTTACTGTCGATAATGGTTAATTTTGCATCTATATTCCGACTTTCCTCAGGAACACCAGGAGAATCAAATGGAAAACTTTTACTTAAATAAAATGCTGCATCCGTGTTTTCTATAATACTTCCGTCTATTACCAAAACTTGCGTATCATTAGACGACAGCTTAGCGTGAAATTCAGACACGCAGCTCATCAGCATGAATGCAGGTAAGGATAAAACGGATGATAATTTTGAATTCATAAAATCAAAATTTAATATTATAGGTTACAAACGGAATCGGCACTCCGAAAATAGAGAGCTTGTATCCCTTCACTTTTCCATCTTCAGAAACATAATAGATCGAGTAGGCATTTTGCCTTCCCGTCACGTTATACACGCCGAAGGAGATGGAGCTATGGGTCAGCAAGGTCAGCTTGTGGCTGGGTTCTATGTTGAACGAGACATCCATTCGGAAATAGTCGGGGATGCGATACGTATTTCTGTCGGTATAAAACACCTGTTCGGTATTTAATGTCTGGTCGTAGTATTTTCCGGCAGGAATGGTGGTAGGTCTGCCGGTGCTGTAATCAAGATTTACCGAGCAACTGTAGCGTTGGGTAAATTTGTAATTGCCCGTCAGTTTGAAGTCGTGCGGCTTGTCGTAATCCGTTGGATACCAGTTGCCGTTGTTGACTGGGTTGGCTATTAATTCGTCGCTTTGGCGGAGAAATGTCCGCGAATAGGTATAACTTAGCCAGCCGTTCAGTTTTCCGACATCTTTTTTGAGCGAGAATTCCACTCCGTAGGCGTATCCTTCGGTATTGATTACGTCTGTTTCGATGTGGTGGTTCATCAATATTCTTGCGCCGCTGCGGTAGTCCAAGTAGTCGCTCATCTCTTTGTAGTAAGTCTCTACCGAAACTAACCAGATTTTGTTGGGCGTATCATAATAGAGACCGGTTGCCGCCTGCCACCCTTTTTGCGGGAGGATATTGGCGTCGCTCAGTTTCCATGTATCGGTAGGCGACATGATGACGGTGTTCGATAACTTGTGGATGTATTGGCGCATGGTGTTGAACCCTGCTTTTACGGAGAGATTATCGACCAACACATAGCGGGCAGACAAGCGGTATTCGGGTCCCATGTATGTTTTGAACACCTCGCCTGAACCTGTGCGCATGGTATCAATAATCGTCGATTCGTAAGGCAGCATATCTGGGCTGTAGGTGAAGTAGGTACGTGGACCAAAGGCGTTAAACATCGAGAAGCGGATGCCTGCGGTGATAGAGAACTTGCGGGTAATATCCCATTGATCTTCCAAATAAAGCGCCGATTCCAACGCTTTTTCGTTTTGCAGTTTGTCGAGCTCTACCAGTGATTTGGCGCCATAAGGCGCATAATTTCCGGCATTGAGGTTATAAAGCATTGACTTTAATCCGAAGTTCAGTTTTTGCCTGTTCCAGTCATAAGAAAAATCGGACTTTATAAACAGTTGGTTAATGTCGGAAGAGAGCGTATATGCGGTAGCTTCGTTTATTGCATCCGAGTTTTTGTAATCATAATGGTCGTATCCGCCCACAAAAACGCCGAACAGGTTGTCGTTAAAAAAACGCTTCCATTTGATGGAGGTATTCAGGTTGCTGTATGCGTACCGCTGGTTTTCGTTAAAGCTAAAACGGTCGTGGCTGTAATATCCGTGAACAGTGAGAAAATTTCTGTCGTTGAGTTTATGGCTCAACACGGCTCCTGCGTCATAAAATCCTGCGGAGCCATTTTTGTAACCGCTTTTTTCGGGCAGCATCTTTAACATCCAGTCCGAATAGGTGGTTCTTCCACTTACTAAAAGAGAGGTTTTATTTTTGATGATGGGTATTTCGAGGGTAAGTTTGCTCGTTACCAGACCCAATCCGGCAGAGCCGGTAAACTTTTCTTTATTCGCCTCTTTTCCGGTAATATCCAGTACGGAAGAGATCCTGCCGCCGTATTTTGCCGGAATGCTGCTTTTGTATAATTCCGCTTCTTTCACCATATCGGCATTAAAAATAGTAAAAAAGCCGAAAAGGTGATTCGGGTTGTACACAGTACCGTCGTTGAATAGTATGAGGTTCTGGTCGGTTGCTCCGCCGCGCACATTATAACCTGACGAGGCTTCGCCCACTGTTTTTACTCCTGGTAACGACTGAATTACGCTTAATATATCCGTTTCTCCGAATGCCGAAGGGATATTTTTTATTTTGGGTATCTGAAGTTTTTCTGTTCCCAACTGTATGCTTCTCACATTATCTCTTCGTTGGGCGATAATGGCAATTTCGTCCAATTGGTGCGGTTCTTCCGCCAGTTCTATGTTTAGAGTTCCGTTGTCGTAAAGCATCAGTTGGCGGCGGGAGCCTTTAATATTAACCCCGCTTATATCCAGTTGGACGCGTCCCGACGGCAGCCTGATGGAGTAATTACCATTCATATCGGTAGTAGCGACAGTGTGGGGCTCTTTCAGGATGAGGGTGATTCCGGGCAGGGGTTCCTCTGTTTTGGAGTCAATAATTTTTCCTTTCAGGGTTACTCTGTCGGTAATTGTTTCCTTGTATGGATCTCCCACCGAATAGATTAAGTTTTCGGAACTAGCTAAGGTCGTCTTTTTCTCTTCCGCCGGTTGCTCTTCGCCGGTTGCATTCCAATGCTCATGCTTGTAGGTTAGGGCAGGAGAGAGACTGGTTTCCAATTCTTCCCCTTTCAATACAAAGAGGGTGTTATTGTAAACGGAGACATTATACGGAGTACCGGCGAGTGCATTTTTCAATAACTCTACGGGAGAAGTGTCATTTGCTTTGACAAAGACGGTGAAAGAACTCTCTATGTCTGAATAAATACGGTATGAAGTGTTTGCTTCCAAAAATGTTAACAGCGCTTCGATGGTCATGCTGTCTTTAGGCATGTTAACAGATTGTTGAGCGCTTATTCCTGAAAACAGGCTGCATAGGAGGATAAAGTTGTATAGTATTACCGATCGTTTCATTGATTATTTGTTGAATTTATTAATTCTTCACAATAGGCAGCTAAAGAAATCAAGCTTTCAGCCGTATTTTGTTTGAAATTCAATCGGTTGTCATGTACAAACGAATTGATTTGCTTTTTATGTTGTGGAAATATTTTGGAAAAAGAACCTTTGTTTTTTACCGTATAATACCGATTATTGTATGACAGGTAATGCCGTACTTTGTGTTCAAAACAATTGACAACAGCGCTTTCTCGTATTCTTTGGTCGAAGGAGTAATTTTCTTTACGAAGCAATTGTGTTTTTTTTCCATCCAATAATTGTATGTAATATCCTGTTTTTAATCCGCTTTCTTTCGGCGGATCCAACCATACGAAGATTTTATTGTGCATCTGTACTTTTTCTACAAGTTGGGGGTTGAGAATGATTCCGTATTGTTTTTCAGGCGATAACACGATCAATTGTTCCTTGAATAAATCCAGACGCGCTTTTTGATTGGGATAGTAATTTTTTCTGTAAATAACCGATGCGTCTGTAAAGGCGGAGTTCATGTAATAAGGCAAATTCTCATATTGTGAGACATTGTAGGTTATTTCCCTTTTGCCGTTGTATATTTCGACATAAATTCCTGCTTGTTGCAGATAATTCAGAATAGAAGCATCCTGCGCACATACTTGTGTATAACAAATAATTGCCAGACATAGGATTGATAGATAAGACTTTGTTCGAGATGTGTATATTTTCATGGAAAATCGGCAGAAAATGGTGATTTGTAAATTATGCATACAAAAGTACATAAAATTTTACGTTATTCATTCAAATATTGGGTTAATTTCTTATTCTTTTTTCATTTTCCTCGCCAACAACTCAATTAAATAAATAGAGAAAATCCCTAAAGCACAATAAAAAACAGCGATTACAAACTCTGTATTCATCTGTGGCAAATTCCATTTGAACGCTGTTATAACTTCTTTTACAACCCCGTTTCTTTCAAAGGTTTCGATAATTGATTCTTTCCAGGGCCACAATGTTCCCAGCGAACCTAAAATAAAGCCGGTCAGAAGAGCTGTTGTTGTATCGGGAAAGCGTTTCAGCAGCCACGACAGAAAATGAGAAAAAGGGATTAATCCGATAATAGCTCCGGCAATAAACGGCATCAATACGTCGAATCGCGCATGATTAATAGCGTCAATCATAATGAGATGGTAGTTGCCCATTAATAGCAGCACAAAAGCGCCGCTTGTTCCGGGCAGAATCTTACAACATACTGCAATAGCTCCGCAAAGCATCAGATAGAAAAAATTGGCGTTTTCTACGCCCGGCGTGGCAATGGAAATGTAAACGGCTGCGGCTGTTCCGATAACGAATGCTGCAATATTGCCCCAATTCCATTTTGTCACTGTTTTTCCCAGAAAAAATACGGAAGCAAACACCAATCCGAAGAAATAAGCCCAAATATAAATGGGATAGTCGCGGAAAAGAATTTCGAATAGTTTTGCCAACGAAATAATGGCTACCAAATTTCCAACCACCACGTTAACAATGAAAACAAAATCGGTATGTCGTGCAAATTCGCGAAACTTTCCTTTGAGCAACAATTTAAGCGCCGTTATGTCAAATGATTTCAGCGAGTTTATTATTCTCACGAAAATACCTGTAATCATTGCAATTGTACCGCCCGAAACACCCGGTATCGCGTTTACCGCACCCATTGCAAGTGATTTGATAAAAACATCCAGTTGTTCCTTAATCCATGTTTGCTTGTTCATGACAATCTTTTTATGTCTTCTTAAAAAATGACAGCAAATTTACTTTTATTTTTTTATTTCAAACCGTTTTTTTGTTTTGAATTATGTCGGTCACAAACTTTTTCATCATCCGGCGATGCTCTATGACGTGTGGTATATTTTCAATAATTCGGATGATTTCACGCATGAACACAGGCACGAAGGATAATCCAATCACAACTAACCAGTGGAAACTACTGATAGCAGTTAAACCAAATATATTGCCAATCGGCAACGCTGCCATTAATCCGAAAACAATAACCATAGCCGTAGCGCTTATTGCCAACGGTATGTTGTTTCGGATGGATGTCTTAAAGACCGACTTTGAGGTTGAAGTGCGGACAATGAAGATGTGTATTATCGAAGACCAGCCGCAAACCAGAAACGCCATTGTCTGTCCGGTTTTATCCGACGGTAAAACTGTGCCAGACTCGTCCAATGCGCCTATATAGTACGCTATCAATGTTGCAATCGTGCAAAAAACAGTCTGTTGAAGAATCTGAGGAAGCAAACCGCCGCCGAAAAGGCTTTCATTCTTTTTGATTGGCTTGTTATTCATCAAATCGGGATCGGATACCTCTTTGGCAAGACTGATTCCGGGAATACCGTCGCCCAACAGGTTAATCAACAGAAGCATAACAGGCGTCAGCGCCATGCCCCAACCCGCCATTTGACCGAACAGCATGATGAGAATTTCACTAAAGTTGCAGACTAAGAGGAAGAAAATGACCATTTTGACAATTCGGTATACATTCCTTCCTTCACCTATTGCAGAGACGATGGTCGTGAAATTGTCGTCGGTCAGAATCATGTCTGATGCGCCCTTGGCTACCTCCGTACCTGTTTTTCCCATGGCAACGCCAATATCGGCTGCCTTCAGCGCGGGTGCATCGTTTACACCGTCGCCCGTCATTGCCACAATCTCGCCGTTTGCCTGCCATGCTTTTACGATGCGGATTTTGTCTTCGGGCGAAACTCTTGCGTAGACCGTATAATTTCGAACCGTGTCGTGCAGTTCTACCTCGCACATATTCGCAAGGCGGGCGCCGGTCATCACATGCTTGCCTTCTTCCAAAATGCCCAACTCTTTGGCGATGGCTCCGGCAGTTGCGGCATGGTCGCCGGTAATCATAACGGTGTGGATACCTGCTTTGTGCGCCTCTTGTATGGAAATAGCCGCTTCGGGACGTGGCGGGTCAATCAGACCGACAAGTCCCATCAATTTAATATCCTGCTCCAACACTTCAAAGTGCTCATTGTCAGGCAGTTTATCAACATGTTTGCCTGCCAAAGCGATAATTCGCAACGCTTTTTCTGCAAACTCGTCGTGTACGCGCTGGGCTGCTGCCATGTCGGCAGTGACGGATTCGGGACAAAGCGGCAAACGGTCGAGGGCGCCTTTGGTCAGTACGAAATAACCACCTTTTTCGTGGTCTTCCAAGACAACGGTCATCATTTTCCTGTCGGACGAAAACGGGATTTCCGCTACTCTTGGATAGTCATGCGCTGCAATCTCGCAGAATCCTTTTTCATCTAAAAGTCTAAGTATGCCGACTTCCGTGGCGTTGCCGATATATGTTTTGTTTCCGTCCTCGCCTGTTTCAACAATAGCGTTGCCTGCCATTGAAAAAATTTCGAGAAAACGGCTTTGTTCCGGGGTAAATTCCGTATCGTTGGCAAATGGTTCTCCGTCACGCATCCAAAGCTGCTTGACTGTCATGCGGTTTTGGGTAAGTGTTCCGGTTTTATCCGAGCATATTACTGAGGCGCTGCCCAATGTTTCTACAGCAGGAAGTTTCCGGATGATGGCGCTTTTCTTCACCATTTTCTGGACGCCGTTTGTCAAGGTGAGGGTAACAATCAATGAAAGCGTTTCTGGAACTGCCGCCACTGCCAAAGCGATAGCAATCATAAGCATATCGCCAAATTCGGCGCCGCTCCTTAGTCCCATTGCCAGCAGGAAAATAGCGGAAGTGATGGCAATCCAGACGATGGTTTTGCCAATCTGGTCGAGTCGCACCTGTAAAGGCGTTTTAGTCCGTTTACCCTCTTTCAGGAATCCGGCAATCCGTCCCATTTGTGTATTCATGCCTGTGGTGGTAACTACTGCCGTTCCACGTCCTGCCGTGACGACGCATCCGGAAAATACCATATTGTATTGGTCGCCCAGCGGCATATCGCCCGATAAGGCGGCGGAAGCGTCCTTTTCAGCCGGCTCGCTTTCGCCGGTCAGGGCGGATTCGTCGGAAAAGAATCCGGTCGATTCGAACAGCCTTGCGTCGGCGGGAACGACATTGCCGGTTTCCAGCAGGATAATGTCACCCGGGACTAATTCGGCGGCGTCAATTTTTTGCCTGACTCCTTCGCGCAAAACGGTACAATCGGGAGCGCTCAGCTTTTCCAATGCTTCCAGCGCTTTTTCGGCTTTACCCTCCTGGGTTATTGCCAAAATGAGGTTCATAATCACCACAGCCAGAATGGCAAAAGGCTCAATAAATCCTTCGCCTTCCTTGATGGCAAGTAAAAACGAAAGAGCTACGGCAATCAAGAGGACAATGACGGATACGTCTTTTAGCTGATGAAGTATCCTTTGAAGCAATCCTACTTTTTGGGGCGGTTGCAATACATTTTTTCCGCCGCTCTCTTGCCGTTGACGGACATCTTCTTTGGATAAGCCTTTATCGGATTGTACTTGTAGTTTTTCTAATACAGACAGTACGTTTAATTCGTGCCAGTTCATTTTATTTTGTTCTTTAAGACAACTGTTACGCGCAAAATTACAGTTTTTTTGGCTAAATTTTATTTAGAAGATGTTGAATAAAATAAAAATTTGCTTCGTAGTCTTAAAATCCGATGAATCATGGTTTGGGCTTATATAAACAGATTAACCCCTGCATTTTCTGCCCTTTCCATATAACTCGCCACCCCGCCGACAGTACATTCATCCAACAGTTCTTCCCGTTTTACGCCCATCACATTCATCGACATTTGGCATCCGATAAATTCAACACCTTGTTCCAAGGCTTGTACGCGTAGCGTTTCCAACGATTCGATGCCTTTTATTTTCATTATATAGCGCATCATTTTTGCGCCGATTCCAAATAGGTTCATTTTCGATAATTTCAATTTCAAGGAGTGGGAGGGGAGCATCATCGAAAACATTTTTCCGAAAATATCTTTTTTCACGTGAGGTTTCTTTGCTTTTTTAATCACATTCAATCCCCAGAAAGTAAAGAAAATGGATACTTTTTTACCGGTAGCCGCCGCTCCGTTTGCCAATATGAAAGTAGCCAAGGCTTTGTCCAAATCATCGCTAAACATAATAAACGTTTTGGCATTGCCTTCGTGCGAAATAACAGCTTGATTTTGAGGCGATCCCTTTTCTACTACAACTGTAAATTCTCCTTTTTCGGAAATGTTGGATATAAGCGTATTTCCGGTACTTCTACTCCAAGCCTCGGCATCGCGGGGAAAAGCGGCATCGGTTGCGGTGATTTCAATATGTTCTCCTGCTGCAACTTCATCCATTGCTTTTTTCAGTTTCAGTATCGGACCGGGACATTGCAATCCGCGGGCATCTATTTTTATTGTTTTCATTGTTTGTGTATCGTTTTGTTGGTTAGAATTTGAATTATCCGGTTTGTTTGCTTCCGAATGTTGTTTTTCCCCTTCCGTTTGTATGGGCGCGGTAGCAGTGGAGTAGGTTTTATATCCTCCCGAAAGATTTTTTACATCGGTAAATCCTTGCTGTATCAATATTCGTGACGCCAAATATCCCCGTAGTCCTATAGTACAATATGTACAAACAGGTTTGTTTTTGGGAATTTCATCCAAACGTCCGCGCAGTTCGTCTAACGGAATATTCAACGAACCTTGAATAACCTCTCCGGTTTCTGTTTCCTCTTTGGTACGTACATCCAAAATGGTTGTTTTATCGGAATTTGTCATTTGTATTTCTCGCCAGTGTACTACGGGCATTTGTCCGGTTACAATATTTCCGGCTACATATCCGGCAATCGCAATAGGGTCTTTTGTCAAAGAAAATGGTGGAGCGTAACAATGTTCCACTTTCATCAAGTCAAACACGCTTCCTCCCAATTTAATTAACAGAGCAATCTGATCGATGCGTTTATCCACGCCGCCGTATCCAACGCTTTGTGCGCCGAAAACTTTTCCGGTCACAGGGTCGAACGTAAGTTTAATCGTCAACGAAAGAGCATTGAGATAGTATCCGGCATGAGAATAGGAGTGAATGGTCGAACTTTGGTAAACGATACCCGCTTGTTTGAGTTGTTTGGCTGTCAAACCTGTTTTTGCCGCAGTTAAATCAAATATCTTAGCAATGGATGTTCTGATAGCTCCTTCGTATTTTTCTACATTTCCTTTTACCATATTGTCGGCAACGATGCGTGCTTGGCGGATTGCCGAATTGGCTAACTGATTCAACCAGGGTTTACCTGTTAACGCATGGGGAAATTCAATAGCATCACCAACAGCATACACATCTTTTGCCGATGTTTCCAAGTACTCATTTATCCAGATACCGCCGGTTTCTCCGATTTTCAGACCTGCGGCTTTGGCTAATGAGGTTTCGGGACGGATACCCATGGACAGTATAACCATATCAGCAGATATGATTTTTCCGCTTTTCAAATAGATGTTTATTTTACCCTCTTTTTCTTCAAAACGTTCAATAGTTTGTTCCAAATAAAGATTTACTCCTTTTTGCGACAGATGTTGATGAACGTATGCGGCTATTGAAAAATCAAAGTGGTGCATCACCTGATTTTCTATTTCCACAATGGAGATTTCCACTCTTCTATGGTGCAGGTTTTCGACTGTTTCAAGACCAATGAACCCAGCGCCGACTACGACTGCTTTTTGAATATTGTGTGTATCAAGATAGTTTTTGATACGGTCGGTATCAGCTACATTGCGCAAAGTAAAAATTCCTTCCGAGTCAATCCCTTCCAATGGCGGTTTCACAGGCAAAGCTCCCGGTGAAAGCAATAATTTGTCATATTTCTCAGTATACTCGCTATTGTCGGCACGGCGGATAGTTACCGTTTTTTCAACGGTGTTGATGTCAATAGCCGTATTTTCAACCCTTACATCAATATTGTATCGTTGCTTGAGCGAATCGGGTGTTTCCAGGAAAAGCCTGTCCCGATCTTCAATTATTCCTCCGATATAATAGGGTAATCCGCAATTGGCATACGAAATATAGTTGCCTTTTTCTAACAGGATGATTTCTGCAAACTTGTCGATTCTACGGATTCTTGCTGCTGCGGTAGCTCCTCCGGCAACTCCGCCGATGATTAAATGTTTCATAGTCTTTGGTTTTTATTTGCTTGTATTTTGTAGTAAAACGAATAATGGGAGTAAAAGTTTTTTAGGTTTCAAAATCAGTGTCGTTTAGTTAAGGCTGAAAGCCTTTTAGCAATAGCGTAGGGCAACGCCCTACGATTGGGGGAACCGAGCTAACCCAAGCCCTGAAAGGGCGTAAGAAAAGGTATGGCTTTTGCCCTAACAGGGCTTAGTATATGCTCGTTCCGTTCCGTAGGGCGTTGCCCTACGCTATTGCTAAAAGGCTTTCAGCCTTAACTAAACAACGTTGGTTTCAACTACTTGGTTGCTACTTCAAGAATAACATCCGGCTCATCCGGCAGACTGTTGAAGGTAAAAGTTATGGCACCGCTCTTTTCACGCTTCCAGACAGGCTTTGAGCCGTCGTGTAACCAACGGACAGAACGGAAACCAGGAATATCCAGTGTAATAGTTTTCGTCTCCTTGTCAAGAATATGAACATATTGCGTCTTACCTTTGGCAGTGACAGAGCCCCAGGATTGAGGCGGCACATAGCCTTGACGAGTGCCGTAGATCGTGTATCCGTAACGTTGCATCCATTCTCCCACCTCTTGCAGTCGTTTAACACATTCCGGTGGAAATTGTCCGTTAGGCATAGGACCGACATTTAACAGGAGGTTGGAGCCGTGTCCCGCCGAGCGTACGAGCAAGTGAATCAACTCGGTAGTACTCTTGTACCAAGGGTCGGTGATGTTGAAACCCCAAGTCCAATTCATCGTTTCGCAAGTTTCTAACGGCAGGTGGGATATGTCTTGACCGCTATGACCTGATTTGTTTTCGCCCGGAGCATCGCGTTCAAATACCTGATAATCTTCGCCTTCAATAGGAGGCAGGTGATGATTGTTGGTTATCAGGCATTCGGGTTGCAGGCGGCGGATAAGACCGTAAATTTCGGGATAATGCCAATCAACAAATGCATCATGCGTGGTGCGGTTGCCTTCGGTAGTTTGATCCCAGTGACCGTCGAACCAGATGCCGGCAATAGGACCATAATTGGTAAGCAACTCGGTGAGTTGGGCTTTCATAAAACGAATGTACGAATCCCAATCGCTCTTTTCAGTGCGACCGGAATGTTTTCCCGACTGACCGGTTTCATACTGGTAGTCCGAGCGCGTCCAGTCAAGCGTCGAATAATAGAGCATGAGTTTTATTCCCTCTTTGTGGCATTCGTCAGCCAACTGGCGGATAAGGTCTTTGCCGTAAGGCGTATTCATGATGTTCCAGTCCGACTGCTTGGTGTCCCAGTTGCTGAAACTGTCATGGTGGCGCGATGTGAAAGTAATGTATTTCATACCAGCCTCTTTTGCCGTTTTTACCCATTCTTTAGCATCAAACGCATGCGGGTTAAAGAAATGCTGCAATTGTTGATAATCGACAGCGCGAATAGGGCGGAGGTTCATTACCCATTCGCCGTCGCCCAGCACGCTATAAGGACCAAAATGGATAAACATGCCGAAACGGGCTTCTTCAAACCAGCGTGTGTCCGGTTTTTGCGCTTGTAAGTTACTTGCCGCAATCAACAGAAATAAAGAGATAAAGATCCGAGAAATAAATGATTGTGTATTCATAATATAGAACGTTTATTATTTTGATTATCTTAACCTAAGTAGCTATTTAATTTTGAAAAGAGTTTCTTCCCTGATATCCTCTGACGATGCTCCCAGCATTACCTTTACTGTCCCCGGTTCAACTACAAAACGCTTTTCTTTTGTTGACCAATAAGAAAGATCTTCGGATGTGAGCGTAAAGTTTACCGTGCGTTTTTCCCCTTTAGGAATAAAAATACGGTTAAAGCCTTTGAGTTGTTTGATAGGTCTTTCTACTTTCGATCCGGGGAAAGCTACATAGAGTTGCACCACCTCGTCGCCGTCGAGCTTGCCGCTGTTTTTTACATCAATGCTGACAGCAACCGATCCGTCCGCAGCAACATCTCCGACTTTCAGGTTCGAATATTCAAACGTAGTGTAACTCAGTCCGAAACCGAACGGATAAAGCGGCTTACCGCGAAAATACATATAGGTGCGATTGTTGGTAATATCATAATCCATCATCGGAGGCAAATCGGTGATATCGCGCACCCACGTCTGCGTAAGGCGCCCCGCAGGGTTTACATTGCCAAAGAGAACGTCTGCCAGCCCGTTGCCTAGCTCCTGGCTGTTGTGCGTGATATGAACAATAGCCGGTACATGCTCCTGCGACCAGTTAATGGCGAATGGAAAGCTGCTTACCAATACAAGCGCCGTGCGCGGATTGGCTTGGAGGACGACTTTGACCAGATCTTCCTGTTCTAACGTAAGCGCCTTGCGGTCGACAGCTTCGCGTCCATCGCTGGGTACGGGCGAGAATTTCCATTTCGGATCTACGCCGTAGACATGGTTGCCGACACAGACAATAGCCACATCAGCGGCAACAGCGGCGCGGGCGGCGTTGTCCATTTCATTGTAGCTGCTGTAAGTCACTTTAACGTTAGGACCAACAGCATTGCGGATGCCTTGCAAGATAGTGACGGCATAAGGCGGGTCGCCGCTGTACCAGTCGATGAGCACCTCATCAGCAAGCGGACCTATGACGGCAATAGATTTTATCTTTTTCTTGTCAAATGGAAGAAATTTATTTTCATTCTTGAGCAATACTGCCGACTTGGCTGTCACCAGCCTGACAAAATCCTTAGTCTCTGCCTGTTCCCATGGCTTAATGGTGTCGGTAACGCCTATCGCGGTGTAAGGTGCTCGAGTCTGGTCGCCGTCGAGCAACCCCAAACGCAGCGCCACATAATAGTTTCCGCGTATGGCACGGTCAATATCTTTTTCAGTGAGTAATCCCAAGCGCAATGCCTCGTAAACGTATGGTTTATAATGGTCAAGAAACTGTCCGACATTGTTTTTAACAACAGCGGCAGCCCCTTCGGGCCAATTATTCTTGAAAGCATGGTGCGCCTCCATTAGCAGACGGTAAGCGCCTCCGTCGGTACAGATGATGCCTCGCAATCCCCATTCATCGCGGGCGATGGTTTGCAGGATTGGGTGAATAGTCATCGGTACGCCGTTCCAAGCGTTATAGGCAGCCATAAAAGCATGAGAGCCTCCCTCTGTGATGCCTTTGTAGAAAGGGTAGCTGTAATATTCGCGGAAAAGTCGTTCGTTAAAGTCGGACGATGTGGAGTCGCGACCATCTTCGTTACTGTTAGCCAGAAAGTGTTTCATCAGCGAAGCTGTTTTCCAGTAGCGTGGGTTGTCGCCCTGCAATCCTTTGACAAAAGCAACGGTCATGCGGGATCCGAGGTAAGCATCTTCGCCGAAGCACTCTTCGGTACGTCCCCAGCGAGGGTCGCGTCCGAGGTCGGCGTTGGGAGCGCGCATGACTAATCCGCCACGCCCTAGTTGCGGGCTTTGGGTATAGAAACGCACTTCATGCGACTCATGTTCGGCAACGCGGCGCACAAGGTCAACGTCCCATGTCTCGCCCAGTCCGTAAGCTTGCGGGAAAGTGGTAGTAGGAAAGGAGATATGTTGACCCGTAAAATCGCGTCCGCCCCATTTGCCGGGACCGCCCAGCGCCATGCCGTGCAAACCTTCCGAGTGCCTTATGGAACGTATGCCGAGACGTGGTACGCCTAAGTCGGTCGAAAGAGCATTCACTTTCTCGTCGATACTCATAAGCGAGATAAGGTTGTCAAGGCGTTCGTCGTCTCCTAATGCAGGATTTTGAAACGGATAGGCGGTTTGTGCCGTGCTGAACAGTCCGGATAACAACCAGATTATTAATGTCGTCGGAAAATAATGGTGTGTATTCATAAAGTATATCGAAATTTATTGGCAAACAAAGGTAGTAAATTTAAAAAACTATTGCAAAATAAAAAATAATTGATGACTTTAAATTAAAATTATGCAACGACACACAGATTCAAATGTGAAGAATAAAAAAGGACGCAGAAAAGCGTCCTTTTTTATGGAATTTACTGCTATTTATCAAGCATACTCCAAAATCAGTTTGGGATCAATATTGAATGTTTTGTACAGCCGTTTTGCCATTTGCATGGAAACCGGACGCCTGCCGCGAATGATTTGGCTGAAAGTGGATTCTTTCACGTTTAGCATTTCGGCTGCTTCGCGCTGCTTGAGTGAGCGGTTTGCCAATTCTTTTTCGATACCTATTACCAATGGCGATTTGAATTTCAGATGTTTGAATGTCATATATATACTTTCATAGTCTGCTAACATAACGCCTACGCGACCGATTTCACGTGTATATTCATTGTCTGCCCCTTGTTCATCCAACGAACCGTTAGCTGTTGCTTCTTGAATCAAATTTTCTTCGTATTCAGCTATTTCATCAAATAATTCCCTGTTATCAATAACTGTAATATTTTCAAACTTCTTAATCATGATCTTTAGTGTATTAAATTGTTTTACAATCTATTTTGTCGTATTCTGCATGTGTTCCTATGAAACGGACTTTTAGATAATTATTGATAAATGCCACAATTACGACCAACCTGTAGTTATTGCCGCGTATATTAAAAACATACCTTTCCTTTCCAATATAGTCTGCGGACGGAAAATCTATCTTAAGCTCTGCATGTGATATCCATTCTGCTTCTTCCACAATATCAATCCAGCGTTGCAAAGCATTGTCCGCATCAGCATGTTTTCCTGCAAACTTATCAATTAATTCCTTATTTCGAATTTTCATACTTTAATTTATTTGATGCAAAGATAAATAAAACTTTGCAATATGCAAAGTTTTTGTAAAAATATTTTCAGGAAATATGAACCATACTCACTTTTACTTCAAGTCATGCTGTGAGTAGTTGAGGTTTGTAAGGTGTGATTTTTGTTAATGAATATAAAAAAATGCCCTGTCGTTCTTTTTGGGAACATTTAATCTATTTTAGTAACCGGATTATTCATTACCTTTGCAGGATAGACATTTTTACAATAATATTTTTATGAGAAAACACATTTTCCCGCTATTCTTATCAGCATTTCTATGTATAGGATTAGCATCGTGCAGTACTACGAATTTTGAGAAGCAGGATGACGGAGTAATCATTCACCTCCAATCCGCGAAGTCTAATGAAGCCAAAACCATCCGGTTGCAAGTAATTAACAAGGACATTATCCGTGTTGCGGCATCTCCTGTGAAAGAATTTTCCAAGAGAGAAAGCCTGATAACCGCTTATCCCGAAACAATGAAATGCGGCTGGGATTGCGTGCAGGAAGGAGATAACATCGTTCTTACGACAGAGTCGCTGAAAGTTACGGTATCTCTCACTACAGGCGAAATTATTTTTGCCGATCAGGAAGGAAACATCCTTTTAGCAGAAAATGCCGGCGGCGGAAAATCGTTTAAGCCTTTTGAGGTCGACGGTGAAAAAGCATGGTCAATCCGTCAAGTGTTTCAATCGCCCTGCGATGAGGCTTTTTACGGACTTGGACAACACCAGTCAGATGAATTTAACTACAAGGGAAAAAACGAAGTGTTATTCCAATACAATACAAAGGTGTCGGTTCCTTTTATCGTTTCAAATAAAAATTATGGTTTGCTGTGGGACAATTATTCGATAACCAAATTCGGCGACCCGCGCGATTACGGGCAGTTGAGCCAATTCACCCTTTATGACAAACAAGGTCAGGCAGGCGGATTGACAGCCACCTACCAAAACGACGGACACGAAAAGGCTTTTATTGAACGTCAGGAAAGTATGATTGACTACGAAGATGTGGAAACCGTTAAGAATTTCCCTGAAAAATTCCCTTTCTATAACTCTGTAATCACTTGGGAAGGCGAGATAGAACCGGCTGAGACAGGCGTTTACCGCTTCCTCCTCTACTATGCCGGCTACACCAAAGTATGGATTGACGAACAACTCGTGGTAGCCGAAAGATGGCGTACCGCTTGGAATCCAAACTCCTATAAGTTCACCGCCAACTTGGAACAAGGCAAAAAACATAAACTGAAAGTCGAATGGAAACCCGACGGAGGCGTTTCATACGTTGGTTTGAAGGCGTTGAGTCCGGTCGACCCTGTGGAGCAAGGCAAACTCTCCCTCTGGTCGGAAATGGGCGACCAGATAGATTATTATTTTGTCAGAGGAAACAACATGGACGAAGTAATCAGCGGTTACCGCACCATTACCGGCAAAGCGCAAGTGATGCCTAAGTGGTCAATGGGCTTCTGGCAAAGCCGCGAACGCTACAAAACGCAAGACGAACTGCTCGGCGTGTTTAGAGAGTTCCGCAAACAGCAAATACCGATAGACAATATCGTTCAGGACTGGTTTTACTGGAATGAAAATGACTGGGGAAGCCACGAATTCGACCTCAACCGTTTCCCTGATGCAACAGCGATGATCAAAGAGGTGCATGACATGAACGGGCGTCTCATGATTTCCGTTTGGCCTAAATTTTATCATACTACCGGTCATTACAAAGAGTTTGACGAAAAGGGCTGGATGTATCACTTGGCGGTGCAGGACAGCATACGCGACTGGATTGGTCAAGGATATATCGGTTCGTTCTACGACGTTTACAGCGAAGGCGCCCGTAAACTCTTCTGGGATCAGATGAACGAACATCTTTACCCAAGAGGCATAGACGCTTGGTGGATGGATGCATCGGAACCGGATATTTTATCCAACGCCAGCATCCCTTACCGCAAGGCATTGATGAACCCGACAACGCTTGGTTCGTCCACACGTTATTTTAATACCTATCCTTTGTTGAACGCCAAAGGCATCTACGAAGGACAACGTGGCACCAACGACAGCAGCCGCGTCTTCCTGCTCACCCGTTCGGGATTTGCCGGCTCGCAAAAATATGCAGCCGTTATTTGGAGCGGCGACATCGGTACGCGCTGGGAAGACATGAAGGCGCAAATTTCCGCCGGATTGAACTATGCCATTACCGGAAATCCTTACTGGACAATGGACAACGGAGGTTTCTGTGTTGAACGCCGCTACGAAATTGCCCAGGAAGGTTCGGAAGATATGGATGAATGGCGTGAACTGAACGCCCGCTGGCACCAATTTGGAGCTTTCATTCCACTGTTCCGTACGCATGGACAATTTCCTTTCCGTGAAATGTGGAATGTTGCGCCTGTAAGATCACAAGCTTATCAAAGCATGTTCTACTACAATCAATTACGTTACCGCTTGATGCCTTATATATATACGATGGCTGGTATGGCGCATTTTAACGATTATACCATTATGCGCCTCTTGGCAATGGATTTCGGTGCAGATGCTCAAGTGTTGAATATCGGCGACCAGTATATGTTCGGTTCTGCGCTGATGGTCTGTCCGGTGTACGAATATAAAGCGCGCGAACGCGAAGTTTACTTCCCTGCAGGCGCCGGCTGGTATGACCTTTATTCAGGCAAATATACTGCCGGAAGTCAACGCCTGCAAGTAGCCGCCCCTTACGACCGGATGCCGCTGTTTGCTTCTGCCGGAGCCATTCTCCCTATGGGAAAAGCCATCCAGCACACTGCTGAAAAACAGACAGACTTAACTCTCTATGTGTATGAGGGCAAAAACGGCGCCTACACGCTCTATGAAGACGAAGGCGTAAATTATAATTACGAAAAGGACATTTTCTCTACCATCGAGTTCACATACAACGATACCGACAAAACCCTGACCATTGGCGACAGGAAAGGCGAGTTTCCGGGTATGGATAATGAAAGAACTTTCAACATTGTCTTAGTCAGCAAATCCAAACCGGTTGGAATAGATGATAAAGCTGCCGGAAAGAAGATTTTGTATGATGGTAAGCAACAGATGGTGAATTTATAGCCTCTCCCCCCAGCCCCCTCTCCACAAGAGAGGGGGTGACTAAATAGGGAAGGTCATTCTGTTGATTGAACTGATAAGATAAAATATTCTAATAGTTTAAACTAATAATGAAGTACGCTCCGCTCCCCCTTTCTTGTGGAGAGGGGGTTGGGGGGTGAGGTCTAAATTTTTTACACATGAAACACAAACATCTTTACTTCCTATTCATCATCCCAACACTATTTTGGGCATGTTCACAAAAATCATTGCAAGTGCGTCAAACACTGGATTTTAATGAAGGTTGGCAATTTATATTGGCTGACAGTATTGCCGATTATTCTGCTATAAATGTAGATGCATCCTCGTGGAGGACGTTAGACCTCCCACACGATTGGAGCATCGAGTCTGATTTTTCCGATGCCTTTCCGGCTACGCCCGGAGGTGGCGCCCTGCCCGGCGGAATCGGCTGGTACCGGAAGAGTTTTCAATTGGACAATGCGTTGAAAGATAAACAGATATACATCGACTTCGACGGCGTTTACCAATGCAGCGAAGTGTGGATCAATGGTCATTCGGTGGGATTTCGTCCCAATGGCTACATCTCTTTCCGTTATGACTTGACGCCATACATCAATTGGGATGGAGAAAATATCGTTGCCGTTCGCGTAGATAACTCCCGCCAGCCTAACTCCCGCTGGTATTCCGGATCCGGAATTTACCGCAATGTGCGGTTGACCATTACCAATCCTGTCCATGTCGATTTGTGGGGAATCTATGTGACTACTCCTGTCGTCAATGAAAAAGAGGCGACTATTCAGGTACAGACGACTGTTCGCAACACATCTTCCTTGCCTGTAGCCATTTCTCACACATTATACGATGCAAAAGGCAAAAAAATAGCCGCTGTCGAATCAATGGATTATGAACAATCATTCACCGTTTCCAACCCAATCTTATGGTCGGTCGAGAATCCGTACCTTTATAAATTGGTAACTACCTTGAAAGAAAACGGCAAGGTGACGGACGAATACGAAACGCAGGTCGGTATCCGTTTTTTTGAATTTAATGCGGATAAAGGATTTATACTTAACGGTAAACAAGTGAAAATAAACGGAGTATGCAATCATCATGATCTTGGTTGCTTAGGTGCCGCCGTTAATTACCGCGCCCTTGAACGGCAGTTGCAGATTCTCAAAGAAATGGGCTGTAACGGTATTCGCTGTTCGCACAATCCTCCTGCGCCGGAGCTGCTGAAGCTTTGCGACCAAATGGGTTTCATCGTAATGGACGAAGCATTTGATATGTGGAGAAAACAGAAAACAACTTATGATTATTCCCAATATTTCCCTGAATGGTATGAAAGAGATTTAACCGACTTGATTCTCCGCGACCGGAACCATCCTTCCGTATTTATGTGGAGCATCGGGAATGAAGTGTTGGAGCAATGGACGCACGCCGGAACGGAAATACTGGACTTGAAGGAAGCCAATATACTGTTAAACAATGCCAAGCAGATAGACCCAAAAGAATTTGAATCCGGAGAAGTAACTTTCAATATGTTGCTTACGCAAAGATTAGCGGAAATAACCCGGACAATCGACCCCACACGTCCGGTAACTGCCGGTTGTAACGAAACCCGCACATACAATCATCTATTCAGATCCGACGCTTTAGATATCATCGGATTCAATTACCACATAGAAGATTTCACGTCCGTACCCGAAATTTTCCCGGGCAAACCGTTTATAGTGGCAGAAAGCGTATCCGGATCGATGAGTCGCGGATTCTACCTGATGCCTTCCGATAGCATATATATTTGGCCCAAAAGATGGGACATACCATTTGACCGTCCCGTCAAACACTGTTCGTCCTACGATAACAATCGGACTCCCTGGGGATCTAACCATGAAGAAAATTGGAAAGAGATCAAAAAACACGACTTTATTTCCGGACAATATATTTGGACAGGGTTCGATTATCTCGGAGAACCGACTCCTTTCTGGTGGCCCGCCCGCAGCTCCTACTTCGGAATCATCGACCTGGCAGGCTTCCCGAAAGACATCTATTACATGTACCAAAGCGAATGGACAGATAAGAAGGTATTGCATGTTTTCCCTCATTGGAACTGGGAAATCGGCGAAACAGTCGATATTTGGGCGTACTATAACCAGGCAGACGAAGTTGAACTGTTTTTGGATGGTAAATCACTGGGTATTAAGAAAAAAGAAAATGAAGACCTCCGTGTTTGGTGGCGTGTGACGTATGAACCGGGAGAATTGGTAGCTATTTCCCGTAAAGATGGACAGGAAGTATTAAGCCGGACAATCCGTACCACAAGCGAGCCGGTCGCCATTCGCCTGACAGCCGACCGGAGCGCTATCTGCGCCACAGGCAAGGACTTATCATTTATTACCGCCGAAGTAATCGACAAGGATGGGAATGCTGTTCCGACAGCCGGTAACCTTATCCGCTTCTCCGTTGAAGGTCCCGCCCTGATTGCCGGAACTGACAATGGCGATCCGACTGGCGCATCTTCCCTTAAACACCCTGAAAGGCAACTTTTTAACGGAAAATGTTTAGCTGTAATTCAAGGAAAAAAACAACAGGGAACAATCAAGGTCAAAGCAACGGCAGACGGATTGAAGGAAAGTGTGATAGAAGTACGATGTGGCATACGGTAAGTAACTAAGAATAAAAATATGTGCCGTTAGGCACAAAATATTGGTAGAAAAAAATATCCCCCACAACCAAAGCCCCGTTAGGGGCGTAATATTGGTAGAAGGGGAATCCCCCCGCAACCAAAGCCCTGTTAGGGGCGTAATATAAAACATATTTCGTTCCTAACGGAACTTAGGACAAAGGGAAAACGTATTTTCTACCAATATTACGCCTCTAACGAGGCTAAAAAGGCAAGAAAATTCAATTCTTAATTCGCATTACTTATCAAAAAAAAGATTCAAATATTGAAAAAATATTTATCTTTGAAATTTTAAATTATCCAAACAATTTCGGATTTTGAAAATATAGAAAATTTAAAATTGGTATTATTGAACTTGTAAATAATTATGTATTTATTAGGATATGACATAGGCAGTTCTTCCGTTAAAGTATGTTTAGTGGAAGCCGAATCGGGAAAAATCGTTGCATCTGACTTTTACCCGAAAGAAGAGATGAAAATCACGGCTGTAAAACCGGGTTGGGCGGAACAGGAACCCCTCGAATGGTGGGAAAACCTGAAGGCGGCGCATCGCTCGGTAATGACAAAATCGGGTGCAAAAGGCGAAGAGATTAAAGCCATCGGTATCACTTGGCAAATGCACGGATTAGTTCTGGTAGACAAAAAGCGGCAGGTTTTGCGCCCCTCAATCATCTGGTGCGACAGTCGCGCAGTGCCTTATGGCGAAAAAGCGTTTAATGCCATTGGAAAGGAAAAATGCTTATCACATTTACTTAATTCACCGGGAAATTTCACAGCAGCCAAGTTGGCTTGGGTGAAGGAAAACGAACCGCAAATTTACGAAAAAATCGACAAACTGATGCTCCCCGGCGACTATATCGGTATGCGTCTGACCGGCGATATTGTGACTACAGTAGAAGGTTTGTCCGAAGGTATTTTCTGGGATTTCAAGGAAAACCGCCTCTCCGAGGATGTAATGCACTATTTCGGTTTTGATAAAAGTTTTATTCCCGAAATAAAACCGACTTTCGGCATACAAGGCGTAGTTTCTGCCGAAGCAGCCAAAGAACTGGGATTGAAGGAAGGAACACCGGTTTGCTATCGCGCCGGCGACCAACCCAATAACGCACTTTCGTTGAATGTGTTCAATCCGGGCGAAATAGCCTCTACCGCAGGTACTTCTGGCGTGGTTTACGGTGTGTTGGGACAAGTGAATTACGATCCTTTGTCGCGTGTCAATACCTTTGCCCATGTTAACCACACAGTGGAACAAACCCGTCTGGGCGTTTTATTGTGCATCAACGGAACGGGGATTCTGAATTCATGGATGAAACGCAACATTGTTCCGCCTGAAATATCCTACAAAGAGATGGATAACCTGGCTTCTCAATCGCCTGTCGGCAGTCGGGGGCTTTCGATTATTCCTTTCGGAAACGGTGCCGAGCGCATCCTTGAAAACAAAGAAACTGGATGCTCAATACACGGTATTAATTTCAATATTCACAATCAGTCCGATATGCTCCGTGCAGCTCAGGAAGGCATTGTATTTTCGTTCCAATACGGTATGGAAATCATGAAGAATATGGGCATGGATATCCGCGTTATCCGGGCAGGGAATGCCAACATGTTCCTCAGTCCGATTTTCGCGCAAACCTTGGCAAACGCCAGCGGCGCAACAATCGAACTTCTCGACACCGATGGCGCAGCAGGTGCAGCCCGCGGTGCCGGAATGGGAATCGGCTATTACCATTCTAATAACGAAGCATTTGCAAGTCTGAAAAAATTAAAAACCATTGAACCGAATGTACGCGAAACCGAAGAGACAAAAGAAGCGTATGAACGGTGGTGTAAATATTTGGGATAACGCGCCCGTAGGGGCAACCCTTGCGGTTGCCCCTAATTACGATTACCCCCTGATTACGGTTACTAATTCAATAATTCAAAATATTTATCAATAAAAAAAATAATAATTATGTCAACCACACAATTCTTCCCAACAATCGGGAAAATCAAATTCGAAGGAAGAGAGAGTAAAAATCCATTAGCATTCCGTTACTACGATGCCGAAAAAGTAGTCTATGGCAAAAAAATGAAAGACTGGTTCAAGTTCTCCGTAGCTTGGTGGCACACATTTTGCGGTGAAGGCGGAGACCCATTCGGTCCCGGCACAAAAACCTTCCCTTGGTCACAAGGTGCATCGGCTCTTGAAATTGCCAAACAAAAATTGGATGCAGGTTTTGAATTTATGCAAAAAATCAGCATCGGCTATTACTGTTTCCACGACATTGACCTCATCGATGAAGGCAATTCCATTGAAGAATACGAGGCAAACCTCAAAGCCATTGTTGCCTACGCCAAGCAAAAACAAGCCGAAACAGGCATCAAACTCCTTTGGGGAACAGCTAATGTGTTCAGCAACAAGCGCTACATGAACGGCGCGTCAACCAATCCCGATTTTAACGTAGTAGCCCGCGCTGCCGTACAAATCAAAAACGCCCTCGACGCTACGATCGAACTTGGCGGCGAAAATTACGTATTTTGGGGTGGTCGCGAAGGATATTCTTCGCTGTTGAACACCAAAATGAAACAGGAAAAAGAGCATTTGGCTATGTTCCTCACCAAAGCCCGCGACTATGCCCGCGCAAAAGGTTTCAAAGGTAATTTCCTCATTGAGCCGAAACCTATGGAACCAACCAAACACCAGTATGACGTTGATGCCGAAACAGTTATTGGTTTCCTCCGTCACTATGGCTTGGATAAGGATTTCAAGTTGAATATCGAAGTAAACCACGCAACGTTGGCGGGACACACCTTTGAACACGAATTGCAATGCGCCGCCGATGCAGGTATGCTCGGCTCTATTGACGCCAACCGCGGCGACTACCAAAACGGCTGGGATACCGATCAATTCCCTATTGATGTAAACGAACTAGCACAAGCCATGTTGGTGATTTTGCAAAGCGGCGGCTTTCAAGGCGGCGGCACAAATTTCGACGCCAAAACGCGCCGGAACAGCACCGATTTGGAAGATATTTTCATTGCCCATATCGCAGGAATGGACGCTTTTGCCCGCGCGTTGGAAGCAGCAGCAGCTATCCTCGAACAATCGCCTTACAAGAAAATGGTTGCCGACCGCTACGCTTCTTTCGACAGCGGAAAAGGCAAGGAATTTGAAGAAGGCAAATTGTCTTTGGAAGGCCTTGTAGTCTACGCAAAAACGAAGGGCGAACCGGCTCAAATCAGTGGAAAACAGGAGTTGTATGAGGCAATTGTGAACATGTATATTTAATGTCGGGTATGAACAAAAATTATAATTTAACTTATATCGTAGGTATCACCCTCGTAGCCACTTTGGGCGGTTTGCTGTTTGGTTACGATACGGCGGTGATTTCGGGAGCGGTAGGTTCTTTGGAGGCTTTTTTGATAGAGCCTAACGGACTGGGTAGCTTTGCTCTTGGCGCTACTGTTTCAAGCGTGTTGATCGGTTGCATTATAGGAGGCGCCATATCGGGATTTATTTCCAACCGATTTGGACGTAAAAACTCGTTATTGATTGCTGCTATTCTTTTCTTTGTTACGTCATTGGGTGCAGGCTTTCCCGAAACGTTTTTCTTCACTCGCGGCGAATCGTCAATGGGACTGCTCTTTATGTTTAACTTTTACCGTATCCTCGGTGGAATCGGCGTAGGATTGGCTTCTGCCGTTTGTCCGATGTATATCGGTGAAATTGCGCCTGCCAACATACGCGGACGATTGGTTTCATGGAACCAGTTTGCCATTATTTTCGGTATGCTGGTGGTCTATTTTGTGAACTGGGGCATTGCCAAGGGACAAACTGTAGAGTGGATTAACGAGGTCGGATGGCGATACATGTTTGTTTCTGAGGCTATCCCGGCAGGATTATTCTGTATTCTGGTCTTATTTATTCCCGAAACGCCGCGTTATTTGGCAATGGTGAATAAAGAGGAAAAAGCCTTGGACGTATTGTCGAAAATTATCGGCGCTAAGGATAAGGCAAACAAGATTTTGACGGAAATAAAAGAGACAATTACCGAAAAAACCGAATCGAATATTTTTGCTTACGGAAAAATTGTTATTATCGTTGGTATTTTACTCTCTGTTTTCCAGCAATTTGTCGGAATCAATGTTGCGTTGTACTATGCTCCGCGCATTTTCGAGAATATGGGAGTCGCCAAAGATGCAGCTATGCTTCAAACGATTATCATGGGCTTGGTCAACGTGATATTTACGGTTGTGGCGATTATGACGGTCGATAAATGGGGACGCAAGCCTTTGCTGATAACCGGTTCGATAGGTATGGCTGTTGGCATGTTTGCTATTTCGATGTTAACGTTCATGAACATTATCGGTATCGGTACTCTCATATTCATTATCATTTATACAGCTTCTTTCATGATGTCGTGGGGACCGATTTGCTGGGTGTTGATTTCGGAAATTTTCCCGAATAAAATACGCGGACAGGCGGTTGCTATTGCTGTAGCGGCGCAATGGGCGGCAAATTACCTGATTTCGTCCACCTATCCTCCAATGATGGAATTTAGCAGCGGAATGACTTACGGTTTTTACGGGCTGATGTCGGTACTCTCTGCCATATTCGTCTGGAAAATGGTTCCCGAAACCAAAGGCAAAACATTGGAAGAGATGAGTAATTTGTGGAAAAAGAAGAAATAAATAGAATATTTACGCATGAAACCAACACTTTTTGTACTTGCTGCCGGATTGGGCAGCCGTTATGGCGGACTGAAACAAATGGACGGAATCGGACCTAATGGCGAAACCATTATGGAATATTCCATATACGACGCTATTCGTAGCGGATTTGGGAAAGTCGTTTTTGTGATCCGTCATAGCTTTGAAAAAGAGTTTAATGAATTTGTAACGAAACGCTTTGCCAATGCAATACCTGTTGAAATTGTCTTTCAGGAACTTGATTATTTGCCCGAAGGTTATCATCTGAATAAAGAGAGGGAGAAACCATGGGGAACAAATCATGCCGTTTTAATGGGTAAAGGCGCTATACGCGAACCGTTTTGCGTGATTAATGCAGATGATTTCTACGGGAAAGAGTCGTTTGAAACCATTTCTCGCTTTTTACAATCAGTAGATGGTAAAACTAATCAGTATGGTATGATCGGTTATCCTGTATGCAATACATTGTCCGAAAGCGGAACAGTAGCCCGCGGCGTTTGCGAAACCGACGCGGATAACTGTCTGACAACGGTTGTCGAGCGCACTCAAATCAAGCGTATCGACGGGAAAATCAGGTATGAGGAAAATGGCGAATGGTATGAACTTGCCGAAAATACTCCGGTATCAATGAATATGTGGGCTTTTACACCCGATTATTTCGATTATTCGGAAGAGGCGTTCAAATTGTTTCTTGACGAGCGCGGAGACGAACTCAAATCGGAATTCTATATTCCGTCGGTCGTTAATAACTTGATTAAAAACAAGGTTGCAACCGTAAAAGTATTTGATACAACTTCGCAATGGTTTGGTGTAACTTACAAAGAGGATAAGCCTGTTGTAATCGAGCGGATAAATAAATTAATTGAACAAAAGATTTATCCGCCGATATTATGGAAATAGGCGAGGGTTGTTGTAGAGACGTTGCGCGCAACGTCTCTACGGCGGCGCGCCACCTACCATTTCAGCCTATCCTCCAAAAATTCCTGCAAAACAAGCGCATGATTCTCCGCCGCATTTTTGGAAGCATATAATAGCGTCACAACCTTTTGACCTTTTACCTTGTCAATAAAATCCTTGACCGCGGGAGAGTTCTCTAATTCCTTTATATATTTCTTGCGAAATTCTTCCCAATGATTCTCTTCGTCCTGGTGATACCATTGGCGTAGGGGAGTGGAGGGAGTAATATCCTTAGCCCACAGGTCGTAATGCAGGTTTTCTTTCCTGATTCCTCTGGGCCACAACTTGTCAACCAGCACACGGTAGCCGTCGCTCTTTTCACCGGGTTCGTAAACTCGTTTTATTTTCACTTGTATCATAGCTCTTTGGTTTTTATCCTGTTTCAATTAAACAAACAAGACTTGAAATCAGTTCGACGCTACAATTTTACATCAAATACCAAACCAAAAGACTATACAGCGTGCCGATAGCCATGATTACTTTGGCTACATGAGCGCCCGTATGGTACTCATCCTTATCCTTTGCCTTGTATATAAGATACATCAAAATAATAGCAGGAATAACTATACCACATAAATAATACCTCCAAGAAAGGGAACCTTCCAACGGAATAACGAAAAAGACCATATACGCGCCAATCCCCAAAGCAACAGCAATCAATAGATAAAGAAGTATCTTTGTTTTGGCAATTCCCAGTACAACCGGAAAAGTGTGGCTTTCCATTTCACGGTCTCCCTCTTCATCTTCTATATCCTTGATAATTTCCCGGATAAAAGTCCACATAAATGCAAACAGGGCAAATCCTCCAATCCAACCCATAATAGAATTGCTGATAAGTATCAACTCTTCTGAAGGATCGTAATCAAAAAAAAGAAAACGGATTTCGAACAACGCCACAATAAAAGGCACCATGGCAGCCAGAATAGAAACAATCGAATTACCGATAATCAATTGCCGTTTATAACTGGACGAGTAAAACCACAAAAGTCCCAGCGTCATCAGAAAAATAAACGCATAAGTCAACGATTCGGCATAATAGGAGAGGAGCAATCCCGCTGCGACACCTATGGCAGACATTGCCTGATAAAAAAACATCGCCTGCTTCCGGCTGACAGATTTTCCTACGATTTGCGTATCGGGCTTGTTTATCTCATCAATGCGGATGTCGAAATAATCATTTATAATATATCCTCCCGCCGCAATAAAAACAGTTGCAATAATCAGAAGAATCAATTGAAACAAACTCATGGAAGGCTCTATACCGTGAGCATTCACTATCGGCGTTACAATGCAAAAATGCATCAACAACTGAATACCCGCAATAAAAACCAAATTAGGTATCCGAATCAATTTTAAATAATCAGTTATCATACTTTTTTAATATTTGTTTCATTAATTGTTAATGGTTGTAGTTAATAATGGGGTTGCAATCTGTCCCGTTAGGGACATGATATTGGTAAAAATGCTCCTCCCTTTCCCTAAAGTCCTGTTAGGGACGTGATATGAATAAAGAAAATCCATCATTCTTAATCTTAATTTTTATACTTCTAATATGCGATATTGCGTCCCTAACGGGACTTTGATTGTTTTGGGAATTTTTCTTTCTACCAATATCATGTCCCTAACGGGACAGATTGCAACACCATTATTAATTACAGCCATCGTTAATCACTAATCGTTAATCACTAATTCACTAATTTCCTACCACCCAAACGCCCCCTCATCATCCATCCACTTCCCCTGCGCCTTCAATACCTGTTCAATCACATCCCTTCCGCAACCCATTCCTCCTTCCTTAGGCGAAATGTAGCAGGATATCTCCTTGATTTCGGGAACAGCATCGCTCGGACAACATGGGAAGCCGCACGCTTTCATTGCGTGATAGTCGGGAATATCATCACCCATATACAGAATATCGGAAAACGACAAGCCATGTTTTGCAACAAAATCCTCAAAATCTTTCATTTTATAGGAAGAGGCTAAATATATATCCGTTATTCCCAAACTTTCAAAACGAATACGCACCGCTTCGGTCTTGGCGCCGGTAATAATAGCAATCGGATAGCCTTTTTTCACCGCATATTGTAGCGCATATCCGTCCTTGATATTCACCACGCGCATGGGTTCGCCGTTGGGATGCAAAGCCACGCTGTTTGTAGAAAGCACCCCATCCACATCAAAAGCAAATGCTTTAATATTTTTCAAATTTTCCTTCAAATTCTTCATATTTCAATCAAATCTATTGAATCTATTGATGAGGCTGTCAAAAGTCTTTTTGAACACGGATAACGCGGATGACGCGGATTTTCACGGATTTAATTAGACGTATACCAAATTTCTATCCGTTTATTATCTGCGTAAATCCGTGTCATCCGTGTCATCCGCGTTCTTTAGAGACAGTCCCGTCAATCATACCGTTTACAGTATAAATATGCTTGCTTATCAAGTCATAAATTTGCTGCACATCCTTATCCGAATTTAGCATTTCCAAATGTTTGTCAATCACATTCTTATCATATCGAACAGCCGGACCGGTCTGTGCTTCGAGCGGAGAAAGGGCATGTATTTTTTTTGCCGTCTCGTCAATCAGAGGCAGCAAAACTTCCACCGGAAAATCACCGTTTTCTTTGACAATCTTTGCTGCTATTGCATACAAATGATTCGTAAAGTTACAAGCAAAAACGGCTGCCAAATGCAGCTTTTTTCGTTGTTCGGAGTCTGCTTCGTAAACCACATTACTGATACTATCGGCTAATGATTTCACCACCGAAAAATTCTCCGGGCTATTACTTTCTATAAATACCGGAATGTTGGAGAAATCTACCGGTCTGCTTTTCGAGAATGTTTGCAACGGATAAAAAACGCCGTAATTAGCCGTATATTCCGATAAAATGTCCATTGGGACGCTTCCCGCTGTGTGCAACACTAATTTATCGTGAAAAGAAGCTTGGGACAGAACCGCCTGCAATGCCGAATCTTTTAGCGCACAAATATAAACATCCGCCCTTGCATCCAACAGGGTGATATCGGTGGTGTAGGGGCAATTTATCTTTCCTGCCAAAGCAGCAGCCGATTCTTCTGTCCGGCTATATACCAGTAAAACAGGGTATCCCTTCTCAGAAAGAACAAGAGCCAACTGTGTCGCCAAATTACCGCTTCCGATAAAAACCAACCGTGGTAGCGCCATCATCTTACGAAAAAGAGTTTCTGTGAACCTTATCCAATTGCAATTTACTTTCGTCGAAAGGCTTCTTCTCTTCGTCCTTGTATCCGATGGCGATGATGCACTCTATTTTTAACTCCGACGGGGCATCGATCAATTCTTGCAAATAGGCTTCGGTAGTGGTGGACTCATCTTTATGCCGCTCACGAACCTGAACCCAGCACGAGCCAAGTCCCAGATCTTCCGCTTCCAACTGCATCAAAATGGCGGCAATAGAGGCGTCTTCCACCCATGCACTACTTTTAGCGTCATCTGCCAATACAACAATTGCAAGGGGAGCGTTTTCCAAAAACTTACTTCCCATTTCGCGGCTTACAGCCATTTTTTCCAATTTCTCCTTTTCATCCACTACAACGAAATGCCATGGGGTAGAACGTTTGGAAGAAGGAGCCATAAGAGCCGCCCGGAGGATTTTTTCTATTTTTTCCTCTTCTACCGGACGGTTTTCAAATTTCCGGGTGCTTCTTCTCTGCCGAAGCAAGTCTATAAAAGTTGTCATACGTCTAAACAATTATGTTTTTTGCAAAGATGCAAAAGATTTTTATCAATTCCCTTGAAAAATAAATTTTTGTTTTCTACCTTTGTCACGTTTTTGGTATTACACCGGTTGTCCGACCGGACGTAATCAAAAGGGAATCCTGTGAAAGTCAGGAACAGTACCCGCTGCTGTAAGTTCCAAATAAGGTTTTATCACTACAAACCACTGTTCTGTCGAGAATGGGAAGGAAAGATAAAATGGAACAAGTCAGAAGACCTGCCAAATACAACCTATTTATCTATAGCTCTCGGGAAATAAGAGCGAAGAGATTAGCCTTTTGCATAGATCAAAAGTATAATTCTTTCCTTTTACCATTCGTGGTTTCTTATTTGTATTTCGGCAGTCGTAGAAATAGTTTTTGCAAAGCATAATTCAATTTTTATGTTTAATATAAAACTCATTTCATTATGAAAGCAATTAGATTTCGTTTTTTCTATTTTTTACTGGCTGCGGCTACAGTGTTCAACTTCACATCTTGCGACAAAGATGATAATAAAGAGAAAGTTTCAACCGTTACGATTGATTTTGAGGATGTAACGCTAAACCCGGAAGGATACTGGAATGGTTCCGATTTGTCCGGCGCTCCTGTTTCTGAAGAATTCTGGGGCGAACCGATAACAAATTACTATGGTTTTTTCAAATCCGGCATTGCAATATTTAATAATAAATATATTGAAGAGTGGTTCTCCTGGTCAGGTTTCGCTTGTTCTTCTTTGACAGATAAAACGACACCGGGTTATATAAACCAATACAGTGTATATGGCAACAGCGGCGCCGATGGGTCGAAACAGTTTGCCGTTGCATGTAATGATGTAACAACCGGAGAGGCATCCGATTTTCAATTTCAGGATGGAATGGAAAAAACGATTCAAAGTATCATGGTGAATAATTCTACTTATGTTTATTTGACGTTAAAAGAGGGAAACCCTCCTGCAAAAGCCTTTGAGGCAGGCGATTGGTTCAAAATAACATTCACAGGATACAATGCTCAAGGAGCCAAAACAGGAGAGAGGGAATTCTATTTAGCTGATTTTCAGAACGGAAAAAGCTACATCTGTTCCGATTGGACGAAAGTTGAATTATCCTCTTTAGGTAAAGTAAATAAAATTGAAATTTTATTGTCTTCTTCCGACACGGGCGATTGGGGAATGAATACGCCCGCTTATGTGTGTATAGACAATTTAGTATACGAAAAATAAGGATAGACTTGCTTTGTTATCTGCCAATATCAAAAAGTGTATCTTTTACAAAAGCCTCAATTATTGAGGCTTTTGTTCTTTGAGTTATTTCTTAAACAACGACCAAACATTCGCAATCTCCGCACTTTGCCCCGGATTGAACGCCTCGCTTTCCATGTAATTCAACAAACTGTTTTTAAATTGCCGCGCTTCGGGGCGATTTTTGTCCGAAGTGTTTAAGTCGGCTGAGCAGATAAGCAATTTGCCTTCACCCACTTTTAGTTCTACAATCATTCCCAATGAACGGGCGGTAAACCAATTGTCGATAATTCGCACAATCGGTTGAATATGATTGCCAAGTTTGTGCAGCGGTATGGCGTTACAGTGCGACATGGCGTATTGCCATTGGTAGTTGCTGTGAAAATCGGTTGGGAAGTGCGCTAATGCAGGGTGTTTGGGGTCGCAAAGTATGCCAAGCGTATGCGGCGGCTGATTGTGAGTCCACATCGTATTCCAGAATATGGAAGAAAATCCTACTACTACCGAGTCTTTTCCTTCGTTTTTCATTGTGCCAAAGGTGGGTATCAACAACACTTTGCCTCCTTTTTGGAGGAATGAAGCGGTTTTTTCGTCCAATTTGTCTGCAATCACCACTTCTTTGGGTTGGATTTCTGAGGAAGGATATACCCATAAATTCCAACTGTTTTTATAATTCTCCACAGAAACTTCCATGCGATACTGTTTTGGAACATCAGTATTAATCTGGTGGGAAATTTGTCCGATTTCGGTAAGCATTCCTGTAGGTATATTGCATGTAAACTCACCTGTTGCCACCTCTTTTCCATCGTTTTCCGTCAGTTTCCATACTACTTTTGCAGCGGTAAGGTTCCGGTTTGCGAATTGGGCGACTTCTATTTTTGCTTCGAAAGTTTCGCCGCTGTTGTATATGAAACGTTTTGTACGAATCAGCGGAACAATTTGGTTACAGAATTGTGAAAATTGCTCCGGCGTTACATAAGGTTTACTGTCCCAGAAAGGGTCGACAACACCTACGAGTGATGTACCTTGTCCGGGAAAATCGTGCAGGTCGAGCAATTGAAAACCGCCGAATCCTTTTGTGCGCAGCGCAGCTTCAATATCGGCTTTGTAGCAGAGCGTCTGCAACTTGCCCGAAGCCATAAAGAAACTGTCGGCTAAATGCAACAGCCCGCTCTCTTTCAGGCGGTCTTCAAAAATGTCGAAATTTTTGGCTTTAAACGCGCCTGTATATTTACTGCGTTCTTTCAAATCGGGATAAACGCACCATTGACCGATTTCGTGGCTTACCGCAGGGTGCGTGCCGGAAATGCGGTCGCTCCAATCGTAACTTGTTCCGGGCGCGGCGCTGTTAATAATACTGTGGATACCCTCTCCCCATCCTTGTATGCGCGGATTTGGCGTATTTTGGAAGTCGTTTTCGGGTATTTCGGGCCAGCCTGCGGCAGTTGACACCAGAAAGCGGCGATCTTTGGCTTTCCAATATTTTACAAATTCTGTGAGCCATGCTACATGGTTGTCGCCTCCCGGCTCATTCCCGTATAAAAACAGGCAGAACGACGGGTGATTGCCGTATTCGCGGACAATTTTTTCGCCTTCATCCATCACAAATTGGTCGATTGGATTACCGTAGCCCAGACTATGAGCCCATGCGCTGCATTCTACCTGCAAATAGAATCCCAGCTTGTCGGCGGCAATGAATGCAGCTTTGGGCGGACACCACGAATGAAAACGAATATTGTTGAGACCGTAGCTCTTGCAAACGTTTATCACCCGTTCCCATTCTTCCACACTGGTAGGCGGAAATCCCGTTTTCGGAAAAATACAGCACTCAAGCGTGCCGCGAATAAAAACCGGGTTGCCGTTCACGGTTATCTGAGTCCCTTTGGTTGATAACTCTCTCATGCCGAATGTTGTTTCCGCTTTGTCGTTTCCGGCTTTCGATTGCAATTCGGTCTGCAAAACGTAAAGGTTCGGGTTAAATTCATCCCACAGCAACGGATTTTCGCCCATCGGATAGGTGAATGTTGTCGTGCTTTCGCCTGCAGGAATGTAGAGGTCGAGCTTCTTTTTTTCGAGCCTTGCTGTTTTGTTGGAGGCTTGCAGGTACATGGTTGCCTCTCCTTGTTCCAACCTGCTTTGAATCCTGACTTCGGCGGTAATTTGCTTTTTGCTGATGTCAGGTATAATTTTTACGGATGAGATGAACGCAAACGGTCGTTCTTCCAGCGTAATCGCTCCTACTATGCCGTTCCAGTTCGATTGCGTGTTGTCGGAAATACTGTGTGCGTCATGTCCGGGATCAATCTCTCGCACTTTGTTGTCAATGCGAATATTCAATGTATGTTTGCCGGGTTCGAGGTCATTCAAAAGGTAGCGGTGAGGAACAGCAAGCGAGTTTTCGCTTCCAAGCGGTTTCCCGTCCAGCCACAGGCTTGTTACCCAATGGCAACGTTCGAGCGTAAGGATGACTTGTTTTCCTTGCCATCCGTTTGGAATGGTTATTTCCTTTTGATACCAGGCGACTCCTGCATAGTATTTGTCGGGTTGTAGCCAAAATACCATTTTTGTATTGCCTTTTTCCCGGTATTTTTCGTACTCTTTGCTTTCATACCAGATGCGATTCCACGTATTGCCCGTCCAACGTGTGTTTACATCCACATCAAAGCCTATCCCATTGGTATTCATCGAACCCGGAAGATGAACCGTTTCGGTGAATTTTTGGTTGAACCACTCCTCTTGAATACCTACTTCGGCGGTATCCATTTTGAAACTCCACTCTCCTGCGAGGCTGATTTTGTCGTTGCCTGCAAATTTTGAACATCCGCTGATTAAGGGGACGATAATTGATAATAATAAAAACTTTCTCATTTCTTAAATCAATTTTCAATTCTTTTCCACTACCGTATTTTTCAGATTGAAAGGCGGGAGTGTGGGTTGCGCTGCTTTACCGTTGAAGCGTTCTGTTACAAGTCCGTTCACATTTTGACATTCGAGCGCATACGTGTAGAACGGCAGGAAATTTCCCTTCCATTTTACGATTATATTTTTCAACAAAAGTCCGTCTACGTTGCGGGCAAAGATAGCGGGAATATCGTGTTCAAAGATGGATTTCTCCATGCGGAGGGCTGGGCGAAGGTCGAAATTGCCGCCGTAAATATGGCTAATGGGACTCTCTTTGATCGTGAGGTTTACGTTTTCAAACGTAAGGTTTTGTATGTTGTTTGGTTCGTCGCTCCAGATCACGACACCCGTTTCGCTTTCGGCTGTAATGTTCGAGAAATGGATGTTGCGCACGATTCCGGCAACGCCTCCTTCGTAACGGGGAATGGAGGAAACATGCAACGGTTCGCCTTTTCCCCACCAATGCCCCTTGTGCAGACGGTTGGTAATGATGATGTTGCTAAAATAGATATTCTCAATAGCCGCCGCCGATTCACGGGCGAAAATGCCGATACCCCGGTTGGAATCGTAAATAACCAGATTGGAGAAGGTACAATTCCGGATGGGAAAATGACCGTAGCCGACGCGGATGCCTGCCGAGCGCGATTGTAGTACGCAGTTGGTTACGGTAATATTTTCGGTGTAATCGGTAAAGTTGCCATATTGTTTGCCTTCTCTCCCGATTTCAACCTTGGACGGCACTTCTTCAAAATCGCCACCCGACACCGTCATTTTACATTGAAAACCGGTTACAATGATGGCGTCGTCGCCACATCGCAGGTCGCAATTGCAGACACGCACGTTACGCGAATGGGTAATATGTATCCCGTCACTGTTCGGCACCAACAAGTTGTTAAATATTCGCAGTCCATCTATCAGCACATCATCGCAGTCGCCCAGACGCAACGACCACTCGGGAGAATCTTTTATCGTGAAATCTTTCAGCGTTATGTTTTCGCAATAGATGAAAACCAATTGCATACAGGGACGTTCCGTATAGGCAATGGGACCGTCTTCCAAACCATATTCCGGATTCATGAAATCGTCTTTTTGGCGGGTATAGTTTACATCGTAATCGGGGGTAAGACCGATATGCGGTTTATTGGTGTCGTGAAAAAACGAACCGTTTCCGTCTAATACGCCACCGCCCGAAATAGTAATATTGCAGGCATTTTCGGCATATACAAGTCCGTGTTTGGTTTCGCCGAAAGTGTAGTCTTTTAGATCGGAACTGCCTTTGATTACCGCTCCGTTTTCCAGATACAGATGTACGTTGCTTTTCAGGAAAATGGTTCCCGAAACATAAATGCCCTTCGGTACATACACCCTTCCGCCGCCTTTAAGGTTACAATCGTCAATAGCCGCCTGTATGGCTTGGGTTGATAGCCGGTTTTCCCTTGCGCCGTAGTCAAGAATATTGAAATCACCGTGTTGCGACGAACCGCAACTGTTTAGTAATAACAGAAACGAGAACAATAAACAGCCTGTAAATAATCTATTCATAATCATTTGCTTAATTTGTGATTGAACTAAAATTTTATTAGCAATAATTTATCAAAGTGTTTCAAGGAGACCACTCAGTACTGATATCATGATTGTATTGAAATCAGGATGCGTATAACGGAAAACTTGAATAGACGTACTGGTTTCGGCAGGGTCAGCATCATAAAATTCCGGAAGTAGTTTTCCGTCTTCATTTTTCATCCTATATTGGAAGTTGTTAATTGGTTCGAAATGAAATACTTCGGTAGCAGAACCTTCTATACCCAAGGCTTTTGCATTCTCAGGGGTACAGGCGATCCATCGACGATCCTGCGTCCGGTAGATTTCTCTTCCTGCTGCATGGAGAAAAGGACCGGTACACCACATACTTCTCCCGCTTTCAGGAAGCGGCTGTGGTTCTCTGTCCAAAAAAGATAACGGTTCTTCCTTTGATTGACTCAATGCATAGTCAAAATAGTTTTTCACTACAGCGTGTGCGGACGCAAGTAATTCAGCTTGATTAGCGACAAAGAAGTGAGTACCAAATGCCTTACCTGCGGAAACATCTTCGGGCGAACAAAGCTTATACTCGTCGCCAAAACAGGGACACCAGTATATTGGGAGACCACTGGTTATGAGAGCAACGTAAGCGTTGGGGTCAAGTTTGACGTTCCATTCTGTCTGGATTTCTTTGGTTTTATTGCCGGCATTGATATATACGGACTTCACTTTTTCTCGTAAAAGATCAGGATTACGATTGAATGCGACGGCAAAATCACGGCAACTTCCGACAAGAAACATCACGACCTGTTCTTTAGATTGTTCTAAGGTCGAAAGAATCAATTCTACGCCGCCTTGAAATTCTTCCGGCTGGTCCAACGCCTTGTCGTCCGGTGAACGAAGCGGTTCGCGGAGACCAATTTTAAAAGGCGGAGGCGATTGCCCTGTGATTTTGGCTATTTGATCCAGCGCGGTTTTTCCAAACTCTTCCGGTTGGCGATGGGATGTTGAGATATCGAAGATCAGCGCTTTGATTTCCAACTCTTCCAGACAGGAAAGAGTAGCTAAATCGTAATGATCATCTGGATCTTCCGGCGGTTGGTACAGATCGGTCGAATAGATCACCGGAATACGGGATAGGGCTACCGATTTAGATGATTGCTTACAACCGGATACAAAAAAGGAAAAAATGATAATTCCTGCTAATACAAAATGTTTTGTTGTGTTTAATTTCATGATCGCTTTCATCAATTTTTAAATATTTGATAATTAAAACCCATTAAAATGGTGTTATTCAGTCGAATCCAACGGGCGGATTAATTGTGGGTATTTCGTAAGCATATGCTGTGTTGCGAGACCAAGGTCGGTATCTTGATTTAGTTTACCGGTGGGCGCTAAACCTCCGTTACCGTCCACTGCATTGGAAGTCCATGGCATGACTCCCTGCCAGCCGTTAAGGTACGCCTGTTCGAAATCTGTGATGATCGTATTATCTTTGAGTCCATAGAGACCCTTTCCTGTGCCTTTGGCAGAACATTCCCCAATAACCGCCGGTTTTGAGGGATCTAAACCAACCCCTCCTGTCCAGCCTGTATCTTTATTGCCTTTTAGCTTGCCATAAGGGCTTAAATAATGTGGAACGCCAAACCATTCGCCCTTCCAGTCATAATAATGCGGAGACCAGAAATCCAGATGCGCTTTGGGGTTATTATATAAATTCTGCAAATAGGTATCGGATAATTTATTGCCTTTATAATCGTCGGAATTCCATTTTGGGTAAGTAACTCCGACAGTAACAAGCACTTGACTGTTTTCATGAATGGCAACTGCGTTGATCGCAAAAAAATAGGAAATGTTATCCCACGAAATGTTGCCACATTCACTGTTTTCATGCAACCAGTCGGGTTCGTTCATGATATCTATGCTCCAAAGATATGGATTGTCCTTAAACTTGTTTAAGAAAGGAATCATATAATTATCTACGAAAGAGTGCGAAGCGGATTTACTTGTTATCATGGCACGCCATTTTGACGCTTGCGATCCCTTGAAATGATCATAAGAGGTGATGGTAGCCATGATATAGATTTTGTGTTTTTTCGCCAGCTTAAAGAGGCTTGCCACATCTGCCCAATGTTTTTTCGATGCGCCGTTGACAATCCCGTCGTCGTCAATGGTAATTGCCTTGTTGTGGTTATTGCAGTTGATCCATATCCGGGTAGCATTAATTCCGGCTTTACGCAGCCTGGCAAATTCATTATCCCACCAACTGTTGCTATATGATCCGCCAAAATCATTCCAGTTGTTCCACGGGGTATTGACGCCGTTTATCCATATCCGTTTTCCATCCACTGCAAATTCATTGTTACCGGTGATGTATATTCTGTCACAACTGATTCCCGATCCGACATTGCCGAATGCGAATATTATCAAAAAAATGGAGAAAAGTTTATTGGTTTTCATGGTTGTAAACATCTTTTAATGAATTTACTCTACTCTACAAAATTAATCACTTTCTGTAATATCTCAGATAGTTCTGTTGTATTTTTTATGCGCCCCTAATGTCAGTCTCTATTTTTCTTGCATTGTAACATAGAGGTTGACGTTAAAATAACAAAATAATTGTCTGAATGTGAATGATTTCAAGAAAATTTGTAGATTTTAAAAAAATATTGTATACTTTCGCATATTTTGTTATGTGCCATATAGGGACAGTGCACATCGCACCGATATAGACAAAGAATGAAAAACAGAACAAGCGAGAAAAAGTGAAGAATAATTTTTAGTTGACTTAATTGTAAAAATATGAAAAAGAAATGGATAATTTTAAGTGTTAATGCGATTTATTTAATTGGAACTATTGTATGGTGTTTCATTGAAAGAACGCCTGAATCTATTGTCGCAATTTTAGGTGGTTTTGTTTCATTATTTTCCTTTTTATACGGCAATGATAATTCGTTTTTGAAAATAGAAAATGACAATTCTATTTCTGTGAAAGCAAAAAAAATAGAAAGACAAATAAACGTAAGAGGAAATTATACAGAAAATAATTAAAAATAATGGAAAAGATTGATAAGATAGACAAGCAAGTGAATGTAGCAGGTAACTATTTTGAAAATAAAGCTCCTGATAATCAAACAAATTTGCCAATACCAAATGAAGCATTTGAAAAGGCAATTGATAATTTCTTACAAGCAACCATAACCCCTGCAATTCAACCATATAAAGAGGCACTAATTCAACGATTCAAATTTGCATTTGAGGAAATTGAAAATGAAATAGAACGAGCAAAAGAAGAAGTTCGTTATGAACTTATGAATTATCATTTTGAAAAGATACAACAAAAAATGAAAGAAGATGGCACGACAATTTCTGCTAAAGAAACCTCTAAAGCAGAAGCGGTTGAAAAAGCAGAATTAATTAAAGAATGGATAGAAGGAATTGGCAATATTGACGAAAAAGATAAAGAATTATCCGATATATGGGAAGGTTGGTTTTTAGAAATGAATAAAGACCCTAAAATTGCTGAACAAAAACAAGCATTGGAAGTAATGAAAGAATTATCTACAGAAGAAGCTCAAATGATGTTATCTTTTAATTATCGTTACATGCGATTTGATGAAAAAAAGATTTATGAATATAAAAGAAATAAAAGCCCAATTTTTTTACGGATTTTATCCAAAGATAAAAAAGCAAAATTTATTAGTAATCAGCTAATTAACAAAAGATTAGTGGAGAATGTTTCTATGTTAAATAGGATAAACCCTATTTTTTTGATAACAGCGATATTATCCCTTTTGTTTTATGGGGTATTAATTGGAGGAATTTATTCAAAGTGGAATTTCTATTTTTTACTACAACCTGTATTTTTATTAAGTGCTATTTCTGTATTGTCAATAACTGTGCTTATTTTACTTATTAAGAGAAAGCAACTTACTTGGTTGGGAGAAATAATAGTTTCATATGCGAAGCAATGTACAAAAAACGATAAAGAGTAAAAATTTTATGTCCGAAACTTATCTAAAACCCACAAAAACAACCAATTTAACCATAATATTTGAAAAGTCCCAAAGAAAAATAATTTTCTTCGGGACTTTCACTTTTAGTTTTTCAGTTCTTCAAACATCTGCTTTAATCACGCAATCCAATACTGGCAAATGATTGCCTCTTCTTCTATTGACACACCCTCAGCCTTGGATCAGCCTCCGCTCGAGCGGATTTGCAATCCGTTCGACATATAAATGGCTGATTATTAGCAAAACATTGTACACTTGTATTTTAAACTGTCCGATTTTTTCGGACAGTTTCCTCATTTGGCGCAAGTTACGCTATCGCTAAACTCAAACGGGGGTCATCAATAATCTGAAATAAGTTTTTCAATCAAAATGTTTCAAAAAATCAAAATATTTTGATTTTTTGAAACATTTTGATGTTTTGCGCTTTCGCTCGAAGCTAAAAACAAATTTTTAATTTGTACATTTACAAAACTCTATCACATCCTCTGGCAGCAAAACATTCTCTATTGTCCCCACAGGTCTGTTTTTCAAAAAAAGTTTGGGAATGATTCTATATTTTTGAGCAAACGGAAGTTTTTCTGCTTTGGCTTTTAGTTCTGACAGCAGGCGGTCACTGTTTTCACTGTTAGTCCATTTACATTCACCGACAAGCAACTGTTTTTTGTCCAAAGACTCGGCTACAACATCTAATTCGATACGCTGATCTTTTGAAACGTTGCCCCACCAGCGGTACGCCATGCCGTAAGTAATACCGTCAATCTCATTCCCTGAAACCGCTTCACGGCAAAGTGTTTCCCAATAATTGCTTACATAATCGGAGAAATGACTGTCTAAATTCTTCAGTATTGGAGATATACGCCCGATTTCGATAAATGAGCGATTCGGAGTGATAAACCTGAAAAAGAAATTCATAAACGGATCGTTTATCTTATACAAGCTCTTTTTCGAGTTTTTCTCGTTCTCGCCGAAAGGAATCTCTTTTGTCAGGTAACCCAGCGAAATGAGTTTTGCAAGCGGTCGCGAAAGATTGGTTGCAATCTCTCCGCAACGTGCGGCTATTTCCGAAAGGCGATGCGCTCCCGCTCCGACGTATGACATGATGGTTGCAGTCTTAACAATATCATTTATATCATCTTTGAACAGTTTCAGCGGCTCTTCATACAAAGTTCCATTTACGGATAACAAATTGCTCTCTATCGCTTCGCGCAGGCTGGCATACTCCTTTCTGAGTTCCCAGTAACGCGGAACTCCTCCCCATACGGCATATTCTTCGACAGCCTCAACCGCCGAAACTCCGAGCGCTTCCTGAATATAGGGTATTTTTATCTGCGTAATTTTCAAAATAGCATCTGCGCGTCCATAAAGCGGTGAGATTGCGTCCAAAACCAATCCGTACATCAACTGCTGAGATGAACCGCAAAGAACCAAATTATACTTTAATTGTTTAGAGTCGAGTTTGTTTTGCAGAATAGACGGCAAGTCGGAACTGCTTTCGACAAGATACGGGAACTCGTCAATACAAAGCGTAAATTTTTGAGAAATACGGTCATTGAGCGTATCGAAAAACACATGCCAATCAGGATAAATCACTCTGTCGAATCCCGGAATAACAGATGCTATCATCCTTGCCAAGACCTCTCGTTGCAATTTTGCGTTGGTCTTGTCTGCCAAATAGTAAACATCATTTTTACCGAGCATTTGGGTAATCAGGGTAGATTTACCCAATCGCCTGCGTCCGTAAACTACTGTAAATGTTGATTTTACAGCGCTTAATGTCTGCTTGAGCCTTTTACTTTCCTCTATTCTGTCAACAAATTTCATATCTTTGAAAATAATTATGCGCTACAAACATAATGTTTATTGCGCATAATTCCAAACTTTTTTGCATGAAAACTCAAAAGCTTGTTACAACTCTTCCCTTATTTTTTACTTATACAAAGCCCCATACGCCGCACAAGCCCGATAATCCGACCCTTCCGGATCCGACCCATAAGCATTCCACGCCGTAGGCCTAAAGATGTTATCCTCCTCCACATTATGCATACAAACCGGAATCGACAACATGGAAGCAAGAGATATTAAATCCGCACCGATATGCCCATAGCTGATCGCACCATGATTAGCTCCCCAAAAGTTCATGACGGAATAGACATCTTTGAAATGTCCTTTTCCTGTAATGCGAGGAACAAAAAAGGTGGATGGCCAGGTTTTATCCGTGCGTTTATCAATAATATCGAACGCCTCGTCGGGAAATGTTGCTGTCACTCCTTCGGCAATTTGAAGAACAGGTCCCTGTCCTTTTACTAAATTTAAGCGGCACATTGTCACCGGCATACCGGGTTCCGTTAAGAATTTGGAAGAGTAGCCTCCGCCTCGGAAATATTCCAGTGAAGCAGGTCCCCATTGAGTAGCGCCAAGCATCTTGGTCACTTCCTCTTGGGTTATTTCCCAAAACGGTTTCATTGCCGGTTTTCCGGCTTTGGATTGCCTGCCTGATCCGTCCAGCGTACAGGATCCGGAGTTGATCAGATGAATGGCTCCGTCCTTCAACAACCCTTCGGGTTTCCATCCGGTAACCCGTTCGATGGCTTCAGGACTCCAGTAAGTTCTCACATCGGAAAATAGCTGGGCTGTGTTTGTGAGGAACTTGCCAAACAACATGGATATGCCGTTCAGGTAGTCATTTTCAGTGGCAAAAACGAACGGTTCGCGAATGCCGTTCCAGTCGAAGGAGGTATTCAGCATGGCTTCCGAAAAGTCGCCGTTAGGCAGGAAATCCGTCCATTGCCGTTGCCCTTGAAATCCTCCGGTTATGGCATTGTGTCCCAGCGCTTCTTCGCCGAATCCCATCGAATTGAGTTTTTCGTTTCCAACCATCAAATCCCGCATGATCAGCGTCATTTTTACGACAAATTCCCAATCTTCATCTTTTTGTTGACGCGTGCGCCGGATGGCATCCGGATTGTGGTCGGGCAATTCATTGACTGCACAGTTTTTCTTCGTCCAGTCCAATGCCTTTTGGTATTCTTCCTTGTCATAAATTTCTTGCTGTATCCGGCGAAGAATTTCCGAACAATCGACATATTCGGTACGCATACCGAGATACTCCTGCAGGAAATCGGGATTCACCTGTGAACCGGCAATGCCCATGGATACCGTACCTATGGCTAAATAGGATTTACCTCTCATCATGGCAACTGCCAGTCCGGCTTTCGCAAAGCGCAATAATTTTTCCTGTACATCGGCGGGAATCACCGTGTCGTCCAAATCCTGCACATCTTTTCCGTAAATCCCGAATGCGGGCAATCCTTTTTGGTTGTGAGCCGCCAAAGCCGCAGCAAGATAAACGGCGCCCGGACGTTGCGTGCCGTTGAATCCCCAGATTGCTTTTGGAATCAGCGGATTCATATCTATCGTTTCCGAACCGTAGCACCAGCAAGGGGTTACGGACAAAGAAAGCCCCACATTTTCGCGTTCAAATTTCTCTGCGCAATCGGCAGCTTCTTTTACGCCGCCAATACAAGTATCGGCAATCACACATTCAACCGGAGAACCGTCGGGATAGCACAAATGAAGGGAATAAAACCGGGCGACGTTTTTCGCCATATTCATGGTTGTCTCTTCCAGTGATTCCCGAATTCCTTTTCTACGTCCGTCAATAATCGGTCGTATTCCAATTTTAGGATAAATTTTCTTTTTCATTTTAGTCAATAATTATTTTTTAAAATGCATTCATAATTTCATTAATGGAAATTCCGAATAATTTTTCGGTGATTGAATTCAAATCCGCTTCTTCGCCTATAAAATGATAAACCGTATGCTTGTGGCTCAATGTTTGCATCGGTTTCAGGAAGGCAGCCGGAGAAACACTTTCCAATTCGTGGAAAGGTCCCATGATACTTCCATCTGCCAACGGACCGTCGTTGTACGCATTCATCGCATCTCCGGTTAAAGGATCTTTGCCGGGATTCCATTCCTGGCTCAGGTAAGTCGCCTCTTTATCTACGTCAAATGCGACAACCGTCAAATGCTTGGAACTTGGATCATAATTCCCTGCAATCGCTGTCGTACGTTTCGCGTTCAACCCTAATTTACTCCGGTATTTGCCGTCGGTTTTCAGGTAAATCATCCGGTCGGCAACTTTCAATCTGTCAGCAGGTACTTCACCAAAATAATCGGAGGTAACTACTTTTCCAAGTTCCGTTTCATCGCCTTCAATGAACGGGATAAAAGTTACTGCCTGCGTGGCGCAGTTGAACATATCCAATATCCAGGTACAAATGGTTCCGGTTTCTTCTGTCCATTCGAAATCATTCAGATTCACAATCGTATTCCCTGTCGTGTATCCTACCGATTTGACATTCGGATTCAACCGGATGTTTAAGCCCGATTCGATTCCGGAGCGTTCAATCAGGGCAATGGAGCGGTCTACACGCAATTTCAAACGGTTGCCCAAGTAATTGGTTACTTCCATCTCCTTTTTGAAAGAAGCCTTTTCATTATCATAGCCAATAATATCCCAAGGTTCGATATCGATCGGTTTGGGAGTATGCCAGTTATCAAATACCTGTTCCGATCCGGGAGCGAAATATACGGAATATTTACCTCCTTCCGGTCCAAGCCAGAACCGGTTTTCACCGCCAAAACCATTCATGTGTTCATCTACCAGCCCGGTGTCAAAAAACCTGTAATTAACAAACCCTGTACTTGTTCCGTCCAACCCATCGGCTGTTGAAGTAAAAACTTTTGCTTGATATTTTGCCGATACAATGATTTGTGAATTCCCGTTATCACCGGACAAAACAATCAGGTTGTCATCCTTTTGGGATAAATAATTCAAGTCGTACCCGAATGTCCCTTTTGCATAATCTTCCATATTTTTTTCTTTTTTATTGCCACCGCTGCAAGAACATACAGCTATCCCTAGCAAAGCCGGCAATAAGTAATTAATCATTTTTATTTTTTTCATTTCAATTATTATTTATATGAATTTTCTCGCCTTTTTAGCCTCGTTAGAGGCGTAATATTGGTAGAAAAATACGTTTTCCCTCTGTTCTAAGTTCCGTTAGGAACGGAATATGTTTTATATTCCGCCCCTAACGGGGCTTTGGTTTTGGGGATATTCCCTTCTACCAATATTTCGCCCCTAACGGGGCTTTTTTGGGCGGATTTATTCAATATTCTACCAATATTTTGTGCCTAACGGCACATGTTTTTCAACTCTTGATTCGCATTATTTACATCTTATACCCTTTCAACCCGTAAAACAAAATAAATATAAAACAAGCCAGCGGAACAATAAATCCGATCGCCATCGTTTGTTCACCGATATGCCCCATGATAAACGGAGCAAAAGCGCCTCCGGCTACTCCCATGACAATGTAAGACGACGCCTTTTTTGTGTAAGCACCCATGTTGGCTACTCCTAAAGCAAAAATGGTCGGAAACATGATGGACATAAAAAAGAACGATGCATACAGCGCATAAAGCGATAATTGCCCCAATTGTAAAATCACCAGTACCATGGCTATCGAACACATAAGGGAGTAAAATGCGAGTAGTTTGCTTGGACGGAATTTAGCCATAATAAAACTACCGGTTAATCGTCCGATCATAAATAACAGCATACCTCCGAAGGCTAAAAAATTAGCTGCCGTTACCTTCGATATCGTATGATCCAATTCCATCACATAATTAATAAAAAAGCTAAAAATCCCCGTTTGCGCCGCCACATATAAAAACTGGGCAATGACTGCCAGTAAAAAATGTTTATGCGCCCACATGGATTTCGTCGCAACGGTGTCGCCGGCAGTGGCAGGTTCTTCATCTTTCTCCTCAATATGAGGCAACCGGGTGAAGAAAAACAACAGCGCGATAACCAGCACACACGAGCCCAGTAGAAGATACGGTTTTGTCAAAGCCGTGGTATCTCCGGGCGCAGCGCCAAGTATTAACTGCCCTCCGAGAAACGGACCCAATACCCATCCCAAGCCGTTAAACGATTGAGATAGATTGATTCGCTGCGCCGCGCTGTCTTTTGGTCCAAGCACCGTAGAATAGGGGTTTGCTGCAGTCTCTAATATACATAACCCGCAAGCTACAACGAACAAGGCAATCAAGAAAGGATTTGCCGAATGCAACATGGCTGCGGGAACAAACCCGAAAGCTCCGATCGCAAATAAAAACAGTCCCAGAATGATGCCTTTTTTGTATCCATATCGCTTCATAAATATTCCGGCAGGGACGCTCATCAACCCGTAAGCGATGTATGTAGAAAATTGCACCAGTCCCGATTGAGCTTTTGTCATGGTGAAAGCGTCCTGAAAATGCTTGTTCAGCGTATCCAGTAAACCATGGGCAATGCCCCACATGAGAAATAAACTGGTTACTAATATAAAAGGAAAAAGGTAGCTTGTTCCCGAAGGAGAAGAAAAGATTGATTTCTTGGTTGTTGTGTCCATTTTGTATTTATTTTAAACATGGCAAATATAATACAAATTTTCTTAAATCATTTTCAATTTTTGCAGTAAATTTTTCATACTGTCGAAAGTAAAGATACCTTGCGGGGAGGTGAGTTTCCGGCAATTGACCGCAGAAACTTTGGATGTCGGCTCAAGAATGGATTAACGAAACATATCACTGTTTGAATGTAAATGTTTTCAAAAAAATTTGTAGATTTTCAAAAAAATACTGTATACTTGCGCATATTTCTGAGTTACAGGCAGGTCGACGCAGACAAGACGAAATAAGGTTGAAAATTATGTGTAATTTGACAGAAAAAAAGATTGATTTTTTACTATCTTTGAAGCAAAAATAAAATTAATAACTTTTTTAAAAAAATACACAGATGAAACCATTATTAATCTTGTCATTTTTAATCCTGTCATTTTCAGTGCATAGCCAAAAACTTCCGGTAGCTTGGGAAGAACTGACGGCTTCCGATTTTGTTTTAGCCGTTAAAAAATCCGAAGGCGTATGCGTAATCCCCATGGGGGTAATCGAAAAGCACGGAGCGCATCTCCCTTTGGGTACCGACGTTTATATCGCTCGTGAAGTCAGCCGCAGAGCAACTGAAAAAGAGTATTGCATCGTTTATCCGTATTACTTCATGGGACAAATTTTCGAGGCAAAACAACAACCGGGTACCATTGCATACAGCCATGAGCTGTTGTTCAAATTTCTCGACGAAACTTGCCAGGAAATTGCCCGGAACGGTATCAAAAAAATCATTTTGGCAAATTACCACGGAGGCAATCCTGATTTCCTTCGGTTTTTCTGCCAATCGCAATTAGCAAAACAGAAAGATTATGCCGTATATCTGTTCACTCCTTCCGTTGACGAAAAAACGGAAGCTAAAATTTTAAGCCTGAGAAAAACCGACCCCGATGCCGGTGGTCATGCCGACGAGATTGAGTCGAGCGAGGTAATGGCTATAAGACCCGACCTTGTGAAGCCCGAACGCGCTAACAACGAATCGGGAACCGATATGAACCGCTTACGGTTGGACAACGTATATACCGGAATTTGGTGGTATGCCAAATTCCCGAACCACTACGCAGGAGATGCAAAGGATGCAAACGCCGCTCTGGGCGAAATAATCCTGGAACAAGAAGCTAAGCAATTATCGGAAGTTATTAAAGCGGTAAAAGCCGACCAAGCCACATTGCGCCTGCAAAACGAGTTCTTTAAAGAAAGCTTGTCTCCAATCGAAACAAAACTAAAATAAAAAGATTGGAGCAGTTTCAAAAACAGGAAACATGACAAAATTTTTTAAGCGAAAATCAACATTTTTTCTATTGGGATTAGCATTAGGAGTGGTTATCGTATTGACTCTATACCAAGTTTCAGTACATACATCTACCAATGCTTATTGCGTAAGCTGTCATGTGCATCCCCATGCAGACGAGAGCTGGAAGTTATCTGCCCACGTGAATAACAGAAGCGGCGTAAGAGTGAATTGTGTGGATTGCCACCTCCCTCCGAAAAATCAAACATGGAGTCATTACTCCGCCAAGGTCAGGTTAGGCATAAAGGATTTATGGGGTTATTATACAAAAGACAGCACGGATTTCGACTGGGACAGAAAATCGGAATTAGAACAAGCCGTAAAATCTATTCCTAACCAATCTTGTAAAGAATGTCACCACAATCTCTTTCCGGAAGGAGTATCCGACGATGCGATTATAGCGCACATATACTATGAAGACAACGAGAAAAAATTAGACCTTCACTGCATCAACTGTCATTTGGATGCAGGACATTATAATCCCAACTACAAACATTCGAGATTAGTTATTAACCGCGAATTGCAAAGCAAAGCCGATACCTCCTCTTACTTCAAAACGTCCACTCGAATCGATAAATTTGAAGATTTTTACGAGCAATTACCGGGTACTCCTTTGTCATTCAAAATGGTTGCGATACCCGGTGGTACTTTCAGGATGGGAAGTCCGGAGAATGAACCTTTTCGCCGGGAAGATGAAGGACCGGTTCACAATGTTGCCCTTAGCCCGTTTTTTATGTCGGAAGTGGAAGTAACCTGGGATTTATATTGGGCTTTTTATGTCAATACAATGAGTGAAGGCAGAACTCCTCCGGAGAATATATTTGCAAACAACAGCCGGGCGGATGTGGATGCTATCTCCGGTCCAACTCCTCCATTCGGTTTCCCAGATCAGGGTTGGGGAGGAGGCGATCGTCCGGCTATCACCATGACGCATTATGCAGCGGAAATATTTTGCCTGTGGCTGTCCCAACGAACGGGGAAGAAATATCGTTTGCCCACTGAAGCCGAATGGGAATATGCTGCACGGGGAGGAACAGAAACGCCCTATTTTTTTCCGGGAAATCCGAAAGACTTTTCAAACATAGGATTTTGGCGTAAATTTTTTAGCCCTACTACAGATGTAATTTCAAATTATGTTATTTACGAAAAGAATAGCCGGAATAAAACCCAGGAACCTTCGGCAGTCAAAGCCAATCCGTTCGGTTTAAAAAACACGCTGGGCAATGCAATGGAATATTGTGCCGATAAATACGATCCGAAAGCTTATTCCAAGAGAGGAGATCACGCTGTAAATCCGGTTTCTACCGAAGGTACGGAGTGGGTAGTGCGCGGGGGTAATTATGCATCGGATGCATCGGAGGTACGTTCCGCTGCCCGCGATCATACCCGGCACGATGCCTGGTTGAAAACCGATCCGCAACAACCGAAGAGTATCTGGTGGTATTCGGATATTCGTGGAATCGGTTTTCGTGTAGTATGTGAACAAGATATTTTACAATAAATTAAATGAATAGTGTTATGGCAAAAGAAAACAAATTTAGTAGAAGATCCTTTTTGAAAGGTTCTGTAGCAACCGGCGTATTGGGCGCCGTTGGATTGGGTACAGGTATGACCGCTTTGTTGACATCCTGTGGTGATAATTCCAAAGCAAATGTTCCGTTGAGAAAAGCAGGAACTTATTACATTCCGGATTTGGTAGATATAGCCCGGGACGGACAGGAATTGAAAGCGGGAGTTATTGGTTGCGGAGACCGGGGTTCGGGCGCTGCATTCGATTTTTTAAGTGCAGGTAACGGATTGACTATTGTTGCATTGGGAGATGTTTTTAAAGAAAGGGTTGATAAGCTGGCAGAACGCCTCAAAGAAAAAGGAATCGATATACCGGAAGATAAACGTTTCGTTGGTCTCGAAGCATATAAACAGGTAATTGACAGTGATGTAGATGTTGTGATTATTGTAACTCCTCCCGGTTTCCGTCCGATTCATTTTAAATATGCAACGGAAAAAGGAAAACATTCCTTCCTTGAAAAACCGGTATGTGTAGATCCTGCCGGTTACCGTTCAATTGTGGTTACTGCTAAACAGGCCGCAGCTAAAAACCTTTGTGTGGTTACAGGAACTCAGCGTCACCACCAACGCAATTATATAGAATCGTACAAAAGGATCATGGACGGTGCGATCGGTGAAATTACCGGAGGGGTAGTCTATTGGAACCAATCCATGCTTTGGTTTCGGGAACGGCAAAAGGAATGGAGCAATTTCGAATGGATGGTCAAAGACTGGGTAAACTGGAAATGGCTGTCCGGCGACCATATTGTAGAACAACATGTACACAATATCGATGTGTTTACATGGTTCAGTGGTCTAAAGCCGGTTAGCGCTGTTGCTTTCGGCTCGCGTCACCGCCGGATTACAGGAGACCAGTACGATAACTTTAGCGTTGATTTTGTCATGGAGAACGGCATTCATCTCCATAGCATGTGCCGTCAGATAGATGGATGCGCCAACAATGTAAGTGAATTTATTCAGGGAACAAAAGGTTCCTGGTCGACAAACGGAGATACGGTTATCCGGGATTTAGCAGGAAATGTAGTCTGGAAATACGATTTTGAAGCCGAAAAGGAAGCATACCAGCAAACCAATCCATACGTATTGGAACATGTGAACTGGGTAAACCACATTCGCAGTAAAACTCCGATTGACCAGGCTTCTGAAATAGCTATCTCGAATATGGCTGCCATCATGGGACGTGAATCGGCTTATACTGGAGCTGAAATTACATGGGATAATATGGTTGCCTCTTCGTTGGATTATATGCCTTCGGATTTGAATGAGGGTAACATGGATATGAGTTCATTCACAGTGCCGGTTCCTGGAACAGGCAAATAATTAACAATTAATAATTAATAAAATGATGCTGATATGAAACAGAATAGAAGAGATTTCCTTAAAACGTCTTTAACGGGCGCCGGTCTTGTCGCATTCGGAGGAACGTCCTTAGTGGCGCTTCATTCCTGTTGTGATAAAGAAAAGAGAGAGGAAAATAAAACAGCCGGTATCGAGTTAAAACTCTCGTTTCAGGAGAATACGGCTCCCGGCGAAAATCTGAATGAAAAGTTCGACTACATGGAAAACCTGGGTATCGTAGGTTTTGAACCTTGGGGAGGCGGACTTCCCGGACGCGTAGAAGAGATAAAGAACGCATTAAGCGGACGTAACATCAAAGTCAGCGCAATATGCGCCGGATTTGAAGGTTTTATACTTTCTACCGATCCGGAAATCCGTCAAAAGTGCATAGATACCATGAAAGCAATTATAGCAGCCGCCGGAGAACTCGGTTCTGTCGGGGTCATTATTGTTCCCGCATTTAACGGACAGGTTCCCGCACTTCCGCACACGATGGAAACCCGCGATTTCCTTTGCGAACAATTTACCGAAATGGGTAATTACGCTTCCCAACACGGAACAACGGTTATCCTCGAACCGTTAAACCGGCAAGAAGCATTTTACTTGCGTCAAGTTGCCGATGCCGCTTCCATTTGCCGGGACATCGACAATCCGGGCGTGCGTTGTATGGGCGATTTCTGGCACATGACCTTTGAGGAAACCAGCGATAAGGGCGCTTTCATCTCTGGGGGTGAATATTTACAGCATGTACACATAGCCAGCCGCAAACGCAGAAGTATGCCGGGAGAAGATGGAGAAGCCGATAATTATATCGACGGATTCAGAGGCTTAAAGATGATCGGTTATGACAAGTATGTAAGTTATGAATGCGGATGTCAGGGCGACCGCCACATCTTGGTTCCCGAATCCGTAAAATTGTTGCGCGAACAGTGGGAAGAAGCCTGATATTATTATTGATATATGCCCTGTTATTGGCTGCAGCTACTTTGATAGAAAAATATGCAGGTACTGAAGCCGCAAAAACAATCATATATTATTCCCCGGTAATCATTCTGCTACAAGTTTTGATTGTCGCGAGTTTTATTGCCGTATCTGTAAAACAACGTCTTTTCAGGAAACCCAATTGGGGCTTCAGGTGTATCCATATAGCTTTTATAGTGATACTGCTTGGAGCCCTTGTTACGCATATTTTTGGAGAGGAAGGCATGATTCATCTCCGGGAAGGGCAAAATACCAGCCGAATGGTTGTCCGGACAAATAAAGGAGATGAATACAGAGATTTACCATTCAACATAGAGCTGAAAGAATTTATTCTAACCTATTATCCGGGATCTTCCAGCCCCTCTTCCTTTGAAAGTATCCTGATAATACAGGAAGACGGCAAGATGACGGAAAAATCGGTATCGGTCAATAATGTGCTGAACATAAAGGGTTACCGGTTATTCCAATCTTCTTACGATATGGATGAAAAAGGAACTATACTATCTGTCAACAAAGATATTCCCGGTCGCCAAATAACCTATATAGGCTATTTCCTGCTGATAATCGGTTTTATTCTTTTTCTTACTTTAAAAAATTCCCGGTTGAGAACATTAATTCGTAGTTTAAAACAATTAAGAACGTTTGCCTTGCCGTTAACGGCATTAATGTCCTTAACGCCCTTAATGTCCCTAAATGCACAGAATACCCCTGCTGACAAGATTGAATTTCTAAAAGAAAACAAAATTAACTCCAACCACGCCCAAAAATTCGGCGCCTTAGCCCTCCAATCACTGGATGGCAGGATTAAGCCGGTAAACACATTCTCATCGGAACTCCTCCGGAAACTGCATAAGTCAGATCATATATGGGGGATGAATTCGGATCAATTCCTGCTCAGTCTGCTTACATTCCCCGAAAAGTGGATGCATGTTCCATTTATACAAAACAATTATTCATACATAGAATTCTTCGATTCTGATGGAGATTATAAATTGCGGGAGAAGATAGATGAAATATATCATACACCACCCTCCGAACGCAATAAATTTGAAAGGGATTTATTGAAATTAGATGAACAAATCAATATATTTCACCAGTTACTACACCTCAGGATGTTAAACATCTTCCCCGATAAAGGCAGTACGAATCATCAATGGTATGCTCCGGGAGATGATTTTAATTTCCGGAACAGGCGGGATTCACTCTTTGTCTCTTCGGTAATGCCTCTTTACTTAAGCAGTATTCAAACAGGATTGGAAACCGGAAATTGGGAAAAAGCCGATGAGGTAGTAAACAGCATCCATATCTTTCAGCTGGAAAACGATACAAGCTCCGGAATTAATGCGAAGAAAATAAAAGCGGAATTAATGTACAATAAACTCAATATATTCCGGCAATGTAAAAAGATTTATTTGATATTCGGATGCATTTTACTGTTATTGGCAATAACCTCATTATTTGTCGAATACAAGTGGATAGCGAAAATTATACCGCTATTAAGCCTGTTTATCTTGGGTGGTTTTTTGTACCATATTTTCGGCATGGGTCTCCGGTGGTATATTGCAGGTTATGCGCCTTGGAGCAATTCGTATGAAACCATGATTTTTGCTTCTTTGATTTCCATATTGGCGGGAATAATTTTTTACCGGCAAAGTAAGATCGTTTATGCTTTAGCGGTCTTATTTGGAGGCGTTATCCTTTTTGTTGCCGGTTTAAATTGGACAGACCCCCAGATAAGCTCATTGATTCCCGTCCTTAAATCTCCATGGCTGATGTTTCATGTTGCCGTAATCATGATTTCTTACGGCTTTTTCGGCATTAGTTTTCTGTTGGGATTAACCAACCTCGTCCTGCTTAAAGCGAACAAAAAGAAAAAGAATGAAACAATTTTTCTTCGAATCAAGGAATTAAGCATCATCAATGAAATATCCCTTTGGATAGGTCTGAGTTTTCTGACTGCAGGCGCTTTTTTAGGAGCAATATGGGCAAATGAATCGTGGGGCAGGTATTGGGGTTGGGACCCGAAAGAGACCTGGACGCTTATTACCATCATTGCATACGTCCTTGTTACTCACGCTGCTTTTATGAATAAAAGAGATAATCCGAAATGGATTAATATGGGTTCGGTTATTGCTTTTCTCTGTGTATTAATGACCTATTTTGGGGTAAATTATTTTTTGAGTGGGATGCATTCATATGGGTAATAAAACAAATTCAGCCCGGTATTTACCGAGCTGAATCTATTTTACCGTACTTTATTATTTTCTACCAGAAATACATGTAGAATAATGCACAAAGAGCGACAACCCCAAGCGATGCTATAACATCCCACTTATTCCAGCTATTTTTGATTTGTTTTCTATAGTCGCCTGTGAAAGTGATAGCCTCTATTTGTTGAGCGGATGGCTTCGGAGTGAAAAACGATACTGCAATCATCATCAATACGATGAAGACAAGCAACCATACTTCAAAGATAAGCCAATTGGTTTGCCAAAACCAGCTGGTACATTCCCAATACCAGCCTGTCATTATGTCTTTACCTGTATTTGTAAAGATGTTGGTCAGCAAACGCGCCATACCGATAATAAAGCCCACTATCATACCTGCTTCACCTGCCTTTGGCGTAATTCTTTTGGAAAATATACCAAGTGCAAATACGGCTACCATTGCAGGAGCAAGCAGCGATTGAATACCTTGCAAATAGGCGTAAAGGCTGCCGAGGCTCATCATGACAGGTATCCATACAATACCAAGTATCACTACTACAATCGTCGCAGCACGACCTACAAAAACGTAGGTGGTTTCACTCTTATTTTTGAACATCGGCTTATAGAAGTCTTCTGTAAACAGCGTAGCGCAAGAGTTGAAGAATGCCGCCAAAGAAGCGACCAATGCCGATATAAAGCCTATCGTAACAATGCCTTTTACGCCTGCCGGCAAGACAAATTTTACCATAGCGCCAAAGGCAGTGTCTGGATTTTCCAATGAAAAGCCGCTATCGGGACGCGCTGCCAATGCAATGGCTACCATACCTGGTATCAAGAACATAAATACAGGTAACAATTTGAAATAACCGGCTGCGATAGAACCCCTACGCGCGCGTTTCATTACCTCCTCGTTAGATTCGCCTTTGCGTTGTCCAAGTACACGTTGAACGATATGCTGGTCGGTACACCAATACCAAAAGCCGATAACCGACGCTCCGATAAACACCCAGAAACCGGGATATTCATCGTACAATGGGTTGCCTGTATCGAAGTGGAACATGTGGTTTGTGCCGTGTGCAACGCCATCTGCTCCTACATTTAGTGTTTTAGCATACTCAATCATGGCAGTCCAACCGTCAATAATACTGCCGCCTCCGAGTGCAGATAATCCTAAGAAAAGCACAAGGAATGAACCGAGAATAAGTATAGGTGTTTGAATTGCCGACAATGTCATCACGCCTTTCATACCGCCCAAGACGGTGAAAATACCTGTCAGGACTATCAAGCCGATAGCGCCATACCAGAAAGGCAAGCCAAGGAGGCTTTCCATGAAGATACCACCGGTAAATGCCGTTACACTCACTTTGGTCAACACGTATGCTATCAGCGTGATAATAGAGAGCCACGAACCTGTCCTGGGCGTATAGCGGTATTTGAGAAAGTCGGGCATGGTGATGATTTTTCCCATTTTATTGCTCATAAGCTGGTAGAACGGTACAAAGAGCCAGCCCAAGATAAGTATCATCCAGCCTTGCATCTCCCAGTGCGCCATACCTACTCCCGACTTTGCGCCGGCGCCGGCAAGTCCTACAAGGTGTTCCGAGCCGATGTTGGCGGCAAAGATAGCAGCGCCAATGATATACCATGGTTCTCCTTTACCAAACAGGTAATCCTCGCTGCTGGCGCCCTGCTGCAAGCGTTTGTCTTTTTGTATCGAACGCCAGACAGCCCATGTGATGGCTAAAATCCCGACGGCAATAATGAGCCAGTCGAGCCAAATAAATTCGTGTGAATTCCAGTTCATGATGTTTAATTATTTAAGATTGATTCTGTGAATTTTCCGATTAGTTGATATTTCTTATACAATTCGGCATATAGTTTGTTATTTTCCGGATTCGGATGATATTCGAATGCGAATCCTTGTCCCATGGCGTTTTGAGCATCTTCGACCGTTGGATATATTCCTGCTGCAACAGCGCCGAACATAGCAGCGCCGAATGCGCAAGCTTGCTCTGATTTCGCCACTTTAATTGGCATGCCTAATACATCGGCTAATGTTTGCATGACAAAAGGCGATTTCAATGAAATACCGCCGATACCGATAACTTCCTTGATTTCAATGCCGTTTTCCAGGAAACGGTCGATAATAGCTTTGGAACCAAATGCAGTGGCTTCGACCAATGCCCTGAAAATCAAAGGAGCGGAACTACCCAGCGTTAATCCGGTGATAGAACCTTTCAATAATTGATTGGCATCGGGTGTGCGGCGTCCGTTCATCCAATCAGTAGCAATGATAGCGCTTTCACTCACAGGGATTTTTTCAGCCTCTTTTGTCAATTCGGGAATCATGCTGTCTGCAATTTCTGTCATCAGCTTTTCTTTGGTTTCCGAATCCAACAGATTAGATTTTCCGACAAGTTGACGAACTGGCCATTCCAATACACGTTTGAACCAGGCATAAATATCTCCGAAAGCCGATTGTCCGGCTTCCAGACCGACCATTCCGGGAATAACCGAGCCGTCGACCTGTCCGCAAATTCCGGGAATCAATTTATTGCCTATTTCCTTGTAAGGAACTGCCATGATATCGCAGGTTGATGTTCCGATTACACGAACAAAATCGCCCGGTTTGATTTGAGCGCCGACGGCTCCCATGTGGCAATCGAAAGCGCCGACGGCAACTGCAACGTTGGTCGTCAAGCCTAAACGCTTTGCCCACTCTTCGGTCAAATTACCTACTTTCACATTACTCGGAAATGTTTCGGTATACAAACGAGAACGGTATCCGGCAAGTAACGGGTCTAATTTTGTCAGGAATTCTTCGGAAGGTAATCCTCCCCATGATTCATGCCACATAGCCTTATGTCCTGAAGCACAACGGCTTCTCGGCATGGTTTCGGGTTTGCAGTTTCCGGTGATTAATCCCGGTAACCAGTCGCAGTGTTCTACCCAGGAATATGCAGCGTCCCGTAGAGACGTGGCATGCCGCGTCTTTACCGCATCATCGCGGAGAACGTGCAGTATTTTCGCCCAAACCCATTCCGAAGAATATATCCCACCTTCATAAGCCGTATAATCAATTTCCCATTCTTTCGCTAATTTATTGATTTCAGCAGCTTCTTTAATGGCTGTATGGTCTTTCCATAATATAAACATGGCATTGGGGTTTTCTGCAAATTCGGGCAATAATGCCAATGGGGTTCCATCTTTGTCCGTTAAAACGGGTGTTGAACCGGTCGTGTCGAAAGCCATTCCCACGACATTTTCGGCAACGCCTGCAGGTGATTTTGACAATGCCTCTTTTATCGTTGCTTCTAATCCTTCGATATAATCGAGCGGATGCTGACGGTAACGGTTTGTTTGGGGGTCGCAGTATTTTCCCTCCATCCAGCGGGGATAATATTTTACCGCAGTGGCTATCTCTTTGCCGTTAGAGGCATCTGTTATAATTGCCCGGCAGGAATCTGTGCCGTAATCTAATCCTATAATGTATTTCATATCAGTTGAAATTTTAGATTCAATGTCATTTAGTTAGGGCGACCGCAAGGGTCGCCCCTACATGGTTCGTAATTGCATATTTGGTTCAATGTAGGGGCGACCCTTGCGGTCGCCCTAATTAAACGACATTAATTATTAATTGTTAATTATCTAAGCGCTTTGTTTAGCATATAATATACTTCGTTATTTCTCAAATCCTGACGGAATTGGCGGATATTGGTATTTTTGTCAATAATCAACATCTCTATATCAGCAATTTCGGCGTAGTCTTCCAACATTTCCGTAGTTATGGAGAAAGAGAAACTGGAGTGGTGAGTACCTCCCGCCAATATCCATGCTCCGGCTCCGATTTCAAAGTTGGGCATCGGTTTCCACAAAGCGCAGGCGACAGGAAGTTTAGGCAATGCTTTCGGCTCTTTTACCTCTACTTCATTGACAATCATGCGGAAACGGTTGCCCATATCCACGATAGTAGCGGCAACTCCTTCTCCTTTATGAGCTTGGAATACAAGGCGGGCGCAAGTGCGGGCATCGCCGATACCAAGGAAGTGAACTTCAATGCGAGGTTTCACTCCGGTAATATCAGGATTGATTTCTAACATGTGCGATTGAAGAATAGTACTGTTGTCTCCGTCGAAATTCAACGTATAATCTTCGAGGAACGATTGTCCGCCCGGCAGTCCCTGTCCCATGAACCACATGGTACGCACCAGAGCGGCAGTTTTCCAGTCTCCTTCGGCACCGAATCCGTAACCTTCCGACATCAGGCGTTGTGATGCAAATCCCATCAACTGCGACATGCCTTCCAGTTCGTTGAAACTGGTAGTAAATGCTTTAGCTCCTTTATCTTTCAGGAAGCGGCGAAGTCCGATTTCCTGTGCGGCGGCTTCGCGAACGTGTTTATGTTTTTCCGCCCCTTTTTTGCAATCGGTGGCAAAATCGTATATTTTTTCGTATTCGGCAATCAATGCATCGATTTCCGCATCCGTAACTGCACTGATGTAAGGAACAAGCGTTGCAATAGGCGCGTTATCAACGTGGTAACCCAGGCGGATTTCAGCTTCCACTTTGTCTCCATCTGTAACTGCCACATTGTTCATATTGTCGCCGAAACGAATAATAAGCATGTCTTGAGAATCAGCCCAACCAGCGCACACCCTCATCCATGAAGCGATTTTAGCTTGCGTATCTTTGTCTTTCCAGTATCCGACCACCACTTTACGAGGCATCCGCAAACGGCTGGTAATATGACCGAATTCGCGGTCGCCATGAGCAGACTGGTTCAGATTCATAAAATCCATATCAATCTCATTCCATGGGATTTCCTTGTTGTATTGGGTATGGAAATGAAGCAATGGTTTCTTATAATCCCTCAAACCGTGTATCCACATTTTAGCGGGAGAAAAAGTATGCATCCAGGTAATCATTCCGATACATTTTGTCTCTCCGTTGGCTTGGCGCATGATTTGGGAAATTTCAGCCGAAGAGTTGGCTGTTCCTTTATAAACCACTTTTACGGGCAGATTACCCGAATCGTTTAAGCCTTTGACCATTTCATTCGAATGGGCGTCTACGGCGACAACCGCATCTCCACCATACAGAAGCTGTGCTCCTGTTACAAACCAAATTTCTAAATCTTTGAATTCCATGATTTTATTGAATTAATAATTAATAATTAAAAATTAAAAGTTGACAAACACTACTGACCATAATAGGCTCCGGGTCCGTGTTTGCGATAAAAATGTTTTTGAATGAGTGAATCATTCATTGTAAGGTTGGGATTGACGTTGTATGAAATGAATGCCATTTTTGCTACTTGTTCCATTACAACGGCGTTGTGTACGGCATCGTGAGCGTTTTTTCCCCAAGAGAACGGACCGTGATTTTTGACCAAAACTCCGGGAATATAAGAAGGATTCAACGCTTTGAACCGCTCGATAATTACTGTTCCTGTCTCTTTTTCGTATTCGCCTTTTATTTCTGCTTCGGTCATATCTCTTGTGCAGGGGATGGCATCGTTGAAATAATCGGCATGGGTTGTTCCAATATTGGGAATATCTTTTCCGGCTTGCGCCCAGGCTGTGGCATAAGTTGAATGGGTATGTACAATCCCTCCGATTTCGGGGAAGGCTTTGTATAATTCCAGATGAGTGGCTGTATCGGAAGAAGGCTTCAATTTTCCTTCGATAATTTTTCCGGTCAAATCCAGCACGACCATATCTTCGGGCTTCATATCATCATACGAAACACCGGAAGGCTTGATGACGACTAAGCCTTGTTCACGGTCGATTCCGCTGACATTACCCCAGGTGAAAATAACCACCCCGTATTTTACAAGGTCTAAATTGGCTTGAAAGACTTCCTGTTTAAGCGTTTCCAACATGGTAATTAAATTACAGGTTTATTTGATGTTTTATAATCATGATAATAAGTGTACATAATTACACTTATTTACTGTGGAACAAAGATAGTAAATTAAGTGTATTTGAAGGTACTGATTTTATTTTTTTCATAATACAAGCAGAAAGGATTAAGTCCACACGCTGTACACTTGGGATTCTGCGCCAGCAGGGGGAAATTAGTTTTCATTTTTTTCTATGTATATTGAAAAATAATTCATTTTTTCTTTGGATATATGGAAATTTATTTTAAACTTTGAAAACATAATTTAAATCAATCTGAAATACGAACTAAATTTTAATTGTATGAGAACACTAAAAACAATCCTCGCAACTTTATTTTTCGTAGCATTAGCCGCTAATTCAAATGCACAGAGCGCCGCCTGGGATCCGGCGACAAACGGCACAAAACTAACCCCAACAACAGCTAATGCCGGAATCGGCGCCGACCCAATTGCCAAAGCTAAGTTGCTTTTGCGTAACAGCGTATCATCGACTGACACTGTTTTCGGGTTACATTCGTTTGTGGAGAATATCAGTAATTTGAACAAACCATTTTATGGCGCTTATTTCAAGAATAAACGGTCAAGTACGGCTCAGAGCAGTTCCTTGTTGTATGGAATTTAT
>Ga0123353_10000037_pt1 | contig 145591 bp, 134 predicted proteins | sample TergutLab28metaG_3_FD_92763 | JGI IMG/M metagenome (GOLD analysis project Ga0123353, IMG submission 92763) | Labiotermes labralis P3 segment gut microbial communities from Petit-Saut dam, French Guiana - Lab288 P3 | ecosystem: Host-associated > Arthropoda: Insects > Digestive system > Gut ... | reverse complement strand
TTGAACTTCCTCAGTACATGCGCTCGCTTCAACTGCTTCCCGCTCATCGCGATTCTCGTCTCCTTCATACGAGACATTTTCTCACAATTTTTATTACGGGACTTTATCTCATGTTAATCACATAAACAATTAACGATACGTGACAATCACATAATTCTGCGCTATCATACGTACAATAAACGCAACGAAAGGAGCGATTGCATGTCTGTCTTGGCAAATAAAAAAATCGCCGTCCTGGGCGACCGCGACGGCATACCCGGCCCCGCCATCGAAGCCTGTTTGGCGACGGTGGAAGGCGCGGAAGTGGTTTTCTCCACAACGGAGTGCTTCGTCTGAACCAGCGCGGGTGCCATGGACTTGGAAAATCAAGCGAGGATCAAGGAACTGTTCGACAAATACGGCAAGGACGATTTGGTCGTATTGTTGGGCGGGGCCGAAGCGGAAGCCAGCGGCTTGGCCGCCGAAACGGTTTCCACGGGTGATCCTACCTTTGCAGGTCCGTTGGCCGGAGTCCCGTTGGGACTTAAGGCGTACCACATTGTGGAAGTGAAAGACGAAATCGACCCGAACGTATACGAAGAGCAAATCGCCATGATGGAAATGGTCATCGACGTGGACGCCATCATGCAGGAAGTAGCGACCTATAGGGGGGCATAGCGCGTATGAGGATTGTGCACTACCTTAACCAATTCTACGCGGGTGTGGGCGGCGAGGATAAGGCCGACCATCCGCCCGAGAAACGCGACGGCTTCGCAGGCCCGGGCATGGCGATCAACGCCGCGCTCGGGGGAACGGGCGAAATCGTCGGGACGGTTTTCTGCGGGGACGGTTACTTTAACGAAAACCTTGAGGAAGCGTCCGAAAAGGTGCTGGCGATGATAAAATCGTATGCGCCCGACATCGTGGTGGTGGGCCCGGGCTTTAACGCGGGGCGTTACGGCATGGCGTGCGGTATGGTGGCGAAATTGGCGGACGAAAACCTGCATATCCCCGTGGTGGGCGGTCTTTACGCCGAAAACCCCGGCTTGGAGATATACAAGCGCCACGCTTATTTCGTGCCGGTGGGGGACTCCGCCGCTTCCATGCGCAAAGCCGTACCCGATATGGTTGCGGTGATAAAAAAAATTATCGCACGCGAGGAAGTCACCGAAGGTTTCTTCGAAAAAGGATTGCGTAAAAATTATTTTTCACCCGTGCGGGGTAGCCGCCGCGCCGTGGATATGTTATTGAAGAAAATCGCGGGGGAAAAATTCGTGACCGAATATCCCATGCCCGTGTTCGACCGTGTTACGCCGCCCGCGGCGGTTAAGGATATGCGTACCGCGCGGATTGCCTTGGTTTCCTCCGGCGGGCCCGTACCGAAGGGTAACCCCGACCGTATCGAATCCTCCAGCGCGTCGAAGTTCGGACGGTATTCGCTGGCGGATATCACGGATTTTACGCCCGAGAACGGCGAAACCGCCCACGGCGGGTACGACCCCGTGTACGCAAACCTTGACTTGGATCGCGTACTGCCCGTGGATGTGGTGAAGGAGCTCGTAGCCGCGGGCGAAATCGGCTCCCTGCACGATTATTGGTATGCAACCGTCGGCAACGGCACCAGCGTAGCCAATTCGAAGAAATTCGCCGCGGACATCGCGCTGAGGTTAAAAGAGGATAACGTTTCGTGCGTCATCCTCACTTCCACCTGAGGGACCTGTACGCGTTGCGGTGCAACGATGGTGAAGGAAATCGAAAGAGCGGGCATCCCTGTAGCCCATATGTGTACGGTGGTACCCATATCCGTGACCGTAGGCGCGAACCGTATCGTGCCGACGGTGGCGATACCCTATCCACTGGGTGACCCGAATTTGCCGCCGGGGGATGAAAAGGAACTTCGGCACAAATTGGTCCGAAGTGCGTTGAAGGCTTTGTGTACGGAAGTGGAAGAACAAACGGTGTTTTAGCCGGAAGGTGACGCAATGCCTTTGGACGGAACGACCCTGCCGTGCGACGCGTTGAATCGGAACGCGCGTTTGTCGGCGGATGTATTAATAAAATAACGTAATCGGAAAAAGACGAGATTGTACCGGCTGTTCACGCGGGCGGTATGGGTTATCGTCTTTTTTACGTGTAATGCTTCCGAGATTGTTGGGAAAGGGGATAGTTGGCCCGCTTGGAGTTAACGGGTTCGGGTGGGAGCAAGGGGATTCCGCTCACTTGAAGGCGAAGTCGTTCGCCGGAATCCCCTTGCTCCCACCCGATTCGAATATCCGGGACGCGCTGCGCCGGAAGTCGCTTTTTTCATTTTTTGCAAACTATACGCCTCTCATTGCTAGTAGGGGTGATGGACGAATTACGTTCTTGCGGAAATTTTAATTTATCTTTTTAGGAGGAGAAAATGAAAAAACTTATAATAATCGCGTTGGTGCTAACGCTGGTATTTATCTTCACCGCTTGCGGCGGCGGTGACACGGCACCACTTGCGAATAACACAACCTCGCCGGCGCAAAGTGAAAGTCCCCCGCTTGTTTCGGATAATAACAGCGATAAAACGACGCCGGATGATAATGACAACCGTTTCAATTCTTCAAACGCAACTCAAGAAGAACGTGATATGGCAGGTTATGTTCTTAGAATTGATGAGCAGAACGGCGACGTATTTATCATATGGGAAAACCCAAAAACAAGATGTGATACGATCGAGATTTTACGCTGCACGAGATTTGACGGCGGCAACATTGAGGTTATTGCTTCTTTCCCCGATAACAACCCCGAAAAGCACCAAATGTATATTGATAAAGGTGCAGCAGGGAAAGGTTATTATTACGCTGTTCGCGGCAAGAAAGAACTTGTCGGCACAGGCGTCCCGACAGAAGCAAGGACATATATCGGAGCCCCAAGAAATGTACGGTGGTATACGGGAGCGGATGGCGGCTATTTACGGTTGGACATACCTTCACTTATGACACATGGGGACGAAGGCGGTATCGTTAATATGATGATTCGGTTTAACAATGACGGTCATGTGTTGAAAACCCCTTATGACTTTACCTTATGGGAACGGGCTCCATTCGATGACTTGGTTGGTCAAAATCTTTACAGCATGACAGATAACAAGTTAAAGGTGTGGGACTATCTGATTATCCCGTACGGCAATCCCGGGCATCTGCATTATCTTGTAAATTTTGACGAGGGGAAACTCGAATACGGTGAAGTGCTGCTCAGCGATGTGCCTTTAGATTATATCGACGGCATGAATAATAATTTTATTTATACCATTGACCATAGATTCACGGTATATTAGCTTTGGGAGGTTTTTAACAATGAAAAAACGCATAACAATCGCGTTGGTGCTAACGCTGGTATTCACTCTCACCGCTTGCGGCGGCGGTGACACGACACCACTCGCGAACAACACGCCATCACCAACGCAAAGCGAAAGCCCCGCACCGCCCACACCGGACAACGGCGGCGGCACAGATAACGGCAGCAGCCCCGTCGAACTCCCGCCGGATATAATGGGTGGCGGCAACGACCCATACACGGCATACAACAACGCCACCGAACAGCAGAAAGCATTGAGCGGTTATACCCGTATGAATTATATTGACGAAAAAAGCGGCGACTCGGTTATCTTTTTCAATCAATTTTTTAATGACGGATATGACGGTATTGCCGTATTGCGCGGGACAAATAAAAATAATTTAAACGTTCACGAAATATTGCCCAAAAGCGGTTTTGACTACATGGGGAGGGGTACCACCATTATCGAACGGCTGTATATCGACAGCGGTGCGGTGGGGAACGGATATTATTACGCGATTGTCGGCGTTACGGGTGGTGTTACGGGTGTCCCGGAAGAGGGTTATATCAGGCAATTTTGGCCGATTGATTATTACCGGATGTATAGGAATGACAGCGGTTATGTGAGGGTTCGATGGGAATCCGTTGAACGGTCCATGGAAACGCATATCCCAAGTTACCGGGCTATCGAGGTTTTCGACAAAGACGGGCATTTCAGGTTTTACGCGGATAGCGGCAGCCCTAATTATATGGGCGAAGTCCACGGCAGGGATTGGATGGCCCAAAGCTCGGTCAACGAGCAAGGCCCCGAAATGGATTTTAGGTATATCCTGTTTGACATGAGCGACACGATGTTTGAATTCTTCGGTGTGTTCGACCTTCATTGGAGTACGCCGTCCGAATTTCCGGCTTGGCCGCCGGGTTTATACATGTTCACAATATATTAAATGAAGGAGGAAATGAAAATAAAGAAACCGATAATATTATCCATCGCGCTGATGTTGGCGCTCACCCTCGCCGCTTGCGGTAGCGGCGGTACGACGCCACCCGCGAACAACAACCCAACGAGTACGCCCGCGAGCAACACGCCGAATGGCGGCAGGAGTGATTCAAGCCCGCCCGTTTCGGATAACGGCAGCGGTATAAGCGATAATGATGAATACACCGCATACGACAACGCCACCGAGCAGCAAAGGAATTGGGGCAGCAGGATTTTCGCCGGTATGGCGGAAGAACAGGGCGGAGATGTTATCATCACGTTTTATCAACGGAGTACGGATACGGAATACGATTACATTGCTGTTCTGCGGGGCAGCAGCAGAAACACGCTAAGCGTACACGCGGTTTTACCCAAAGAAAACCGTTTCGGTTACGATAAAAGATTATTCGTTGACAGCGGTGCGGCAGGGAACGGGTATTATTATGCGGTTGTCGGAGCGACGGACAGTATAACGGGCGTTCCTTCGCTTTCTTGGATACAACAGCCCATGGTTACAGACCAATACCGATGGTATAAAGGCGTGGACGGTTATGTCAATATACATATGCCCTCTATAACGCCGGAATCGGTAAACGGGGAAGGTATTTTCGTGTACAACGCCGACGGGTATTTGCGGTTTACCGTGGAAAGCGGGCATTTCAACTGGAGCGGTGTAATTCACGGCAGGGATTGGCAATATTTATGCATCCTTCCTTTGTATTTAACTTATCCTAATGTCGGACACACCGAACCGCTTAATATCTTGTTTGATTACAGTGAAACATCGTTTGAATTTTTCGGCGTGTTTGATTTCTACAGTGGAAACCCGTCGCCATACGCGCCTTGCGAACCTGCTTTGTATTCGTTTACAAGTTATTAAAAAGAGAGTGGGGAAACCACAATGAAAAACTAATTGATAATACCATACTCTTTGCGGCCTGCAGTTGACACAAGATATAGTGGACTTCATAATGCGCGGTGGAGGAGGGTGCGGGATATGAAGAGCCAATTGAAATCGATCAATTTCAAGTTTGTTTTGTTCTTTGTCATTTTCGTTGCGGCGATATTTTCCATTATCGTCATGACATCCGTCCAACAAACGCGGCAGATTACCTCCACTATGGTGGAGATCGTGGGGATGCCGATATTGAGCCGCGCTTCCTACCACATAGACGGGGACAAGTTTGAACGGCTGGCAAAGACCTTGGATGCCGAAGACCCCTTTTATATCGAGACGCAAAGGGTGTTCCGCCAATTAAGGGAAGAATCGCAGGTATTTTTTTTGTATGCGATGGCCCCATACGATGAAAACGTACATATTTTTATTTTTGACGGGGAGGACCCCGAAAGCGACTTTTTTTCCGCATTGGGGGATTCGGAGGATATCACCGATTACGACAGGGCTTATATGCTCGTTTTTGAGACGGGGGAACCCCAGTTCGTTCCCAGCGTGCATTATTCCGATTGGGGGCACTTGGTTTCGGCTTATATGCCCATATTCAATTCAAACGGAGCCGTCGTGGGGCTTATCGGCGTAGACTTCGACGGGTCGGGCATCCATAACACGATTTCCTCAAGCATACGCATCTATGTGATTTTCGCCGTTATATTTATCGTAATCGGCTTCTTCATCTATTCATTTTTATTAAAGGACATTATCAACCAAAATAAGAATTTGGAAATTGCGTCCAACGCGAAGAGTGAATTCCTGGCTACCATGTCCCACGAGATACGAACGCCGCTTAACGCGATTATCGGGATTACGCAAATCCAAATGCAAGAGGATTTGCCCAAGGAATACGCGAACGCGCTGGAAAAAATCGGAAGCTCCGGCAACGTTTTGCTCAGGATTATCAACGATATCTTGGATATGTCCAAGATCGAAACGGGTAAACTTGCGTTAAATCCCGTAAGGTACGACACACCTAGCCTGATCGGCGATGCGGTGCAGCTCAACATCGTACGCATCGGGTCAAAACCGATAAAGTTTTTGTTGGACATTGATGAAAACCTGCCCGGTTACCTGTACGGCGATGACCTGCGTATCAAACAAATCCTCAACAATCTGCTTTCCAACGCAATCAAGTACACCGAATTCGGCCATGTGAAGCTCTCGGTCAGCCATACGCCGGAGGGCGAAGGCGCCATGCTTTGCTTTGCCGTGGAAGACACGGGTCAGGGTATGAAGCAAGAGGATAAAGATCAATTATTTTCGAGATATCTGCGCTTTAATACCCGAGCCAACCGAAACAACGAAGGTACGGGTTTGGGCCTGACGATCACAAAGAAATTGGTTGACATGATGGGCGGCACCATCCGCGTGGAAAGCGAATACGGAAAAGGCAGTACGATTACGGTGACCGTCAGGCAAAAAACGGTGGATTGTTCACCCATCGGTGCGGAGCTTGCCAAGAATCTGGGTAATTTTACGTTCCTTGACGAGCGGTACAGCGCGAAACAGCAAATCACCCGCGAACCCATGCCCTACGGAAAGGTGTTGGTCGTGGACGATGTGGAAACGAACCTGTACGTCGCCGAAGGGCTTTTATCACCGTATAAATTAAATATAGAAACCGCCGAAAGCGGTTTTGCGGTACTTGATAAGATAAACAGCGGTAAGTCTTATGACATCATTTTTATGGACCACATGATGCCGCAAATGGACGGTATGGAAACCACGCAAAAGCTCCGTGAAATGGGTTACGTCAACCCCATTGTGGCGTTGACGGCGAATGCGCTCGTGGGTAATGACGAGATATTTATGAAAAACGGTTTCGACGGTTTTATCGCCAAACCGATCGACGTACGGCGCCTCAACCATACCCTCAATAATTTTATCCGTGACCGGCACCCGGAGGAAGCGGAAAAATACACACCGGAACTCTCGACGGAATCCATCGAAATCAGCCCCAAGGTTAAAAAGATATTTATCAACGATGCGCGTAAGGCGATTGCCACCCTGCGGGAAACCATCGAAAACGCGGATTTGTCCCTGTATACCACCACCGCCCACGCCATGAAGTCGGCATTGGCAAACGTGCATGAGCTTGCGGCTTCCAAACAGGCAAGCGCGTTGGAACGCGCCGGGGTAAAAAGGGACGGGGACTTTATCGTCGGGAACACGGAAGCATTTATCAAAACACTTGAGGGTTTGATTGAAGCGTTTAAACCGGCGGAAGTAAAGCATACGGATGATGGGGAGATAAACGAGGATACGGCATATTTAAAGGTCCAATTGGAACTTGTCAAGGCCGCCTGCGAGGATTATGACATCCGCGCCGCATACGCCGCTCTCGACCGCTTAAATGAAAAACCTTGGAAAGCCGAAACCTTGGAAGCCATTGAGAAGATTCGGAGCGAGCTTCAATTGAACAGTGACTTTGATAAAGCGGCGGCGATAACGGCGAGTATATTATAAGAAGGTGAAGCAATGCCTTTGGACGGGGCAACCCTTTCGTGCGTCGTACATGAGCTTGAAAACACGCTTATCGGCGGGCGTATCGATAAAATCACGCAACCCGAGCAGGACGAAATCATCATAGCCATACGGGCGGGCGGAGCCAATCATCGGCTCCTTTTTACGGCGAATGCCGCCGCGCCAAGGGTACACCTAACCGCGCAAACCAAAGCTGCTCCATTAACCGCTCCGTTATTTTGCATGGTACTGCGCAAGCATTTAAGCGGGGGGCGATTGTTATCGGTACGGCAGCCCGATTTCGAACGCATCGCGGTATTTGAAATCGAAAGCCGTAATGAAATGGGTGACATGGCGCGCAAGACTTTGTTAATCGAAATTATGGGTAAGCACAGTAATTTGATTTTAACTGATCAAAGTGGGAAAGTTATTGATGCGATTAAGCATGTTTCTCCTTCGATGAGCGCGGTACGGACTGTATTGCCCGGGGTGAAATATGAAACGCCGCCGGGTAAGGGGAAAAAGAGCCCGCTTGGGGTTAACGGGTTCGGGTGGGAGCAAGGGGATTCCGCTCACTTGAAGGCAAAATCGCTCGCCGGAATCCCCTTGCTCCCACCCGATTCGTCTGTCCGGGACGCGCTTTTTAGTGCTTTTAACGGCGTTAGCCCGCTGCTCGCGGGGGAGATATGCGCGCGGGCCGGGGTGCATCCCGAAACACCCGCAGGCAATTTATCCGATGGGCAATATATGCGTTTGGAAGATGCTTTTGCTTTGATATTCAATAAAGTGAAGGACGGGGATTTTTCCCCGCATATTTATTATGATGATAAGGGCAAGGCTGTTGATATTACGCCTTGGCCTTTTTTATTGTATGCGAATTATACAGGCGAATCTTTTGATTCCCCATCGGTGATGTTGGAACGTTTTTACTTGAAACGCGACGGGGACAATCGGTTGATGCAAAAGACGGCTGATTTGCGAAAGGTGATTGGGACGTTGTTGGAACGTTGCCGTAAAAAATCTTTTGCGCATGAAAAATCGCTGACGGAGACGGAAAACCGCGATTGTTTGCGTATAATGGGGGAGTTGTTGACGGCTTACCTGCACAGGGTGGAGCGCGGGATGAAGGTATTTACGGTTGAGAATTTTTATGACGGGAATACGTTGATTGAGATTCCGCTCGATTCCACGCTTACGCCCGCGGAAAACGCGCAGCGTTATTTTAAGCAATATAATAAACAAAAACGTGCGAGCGTTGCGCTGCGGGGGCAGATGGAACAAAACGAAGCCGATATCGAATATTTGGAAAGTGTGGGGGCTTCGTTGCAGAATTCGGCAAGCGAGGAGGACGTCGCCGAAATCCGCGCGGAATTGGCGGAGCAGGGCTTCGTTAAACGCCGCGTTGAAAAGGGACGGCAAAAACAACGCCCTTCAAAGCCCTTGCATTACAAATCCTCCGACGGGTATGATATATATGTAGGGAAAAACAACACGCAAAACGACCAATTGACGCGGGCCGCCCACACATCGGACATATGGCTGCATACAAAGGATATCGCCGGGTCGCATGTAATATTAATGGTGCGGGGGGCGGAAGTACCCGAACGGACGTTGTCGGAAGCGGCTAACTTAGCGGCTTACCACAGCCGTGCGCGCGAAGGGAGCAACGTACCCGTGGATTACGTCGCGCGCAAGCATGTACGCAAGCCCGCCGGAGCCAAACCGGGTTATGTTATTTACGATCACCACAAGACGGTTTATGTAACGCCGAAAGAACCGAACACACTTCGGGAGGGTCGTATATGATTACCATGCAGGATTCCTTGGGTGCGGTTAATATTCCGACGCACGCGTATTACGGCATCAACACCCGACGCGCGTTGGAAAATTTTCCGATCACCAATTATCAACTTCATCCCGAGCTCATCAAGTCCCTTGCCATGGTGAAGAAAGCCGCCGCATTCGCAAACGAACGTGACTTGGAGGCTAAGGCACCGGGCATCTTTAAGCACATCGTCAACGCATGTGATTCGATTATCAACGGCTCGTACCACGAGCATTTTGTGGTGGACCCCATACAGGGCGGCGCGGGTACCTCGCTTAACATGAACGCGAACGAGGTCATCGCCAACATTGCGCTCGTTGAGATGGGTCATGAGAAACATTCCCATGAAATCGTACATCCCAACGACCATGTAAACATGTCCCAATCCACCAACGACGTGATCCCCACCGCCGCGCGGATTTGCATTCGCAAGCTGTTAGACGAGTTATTGACCACCATGGCTATGATGTGTACCGTTTTCCGCGAAAAATCCGACGAATTCGACGAAATCGTAAAGATGGGGCGCACCCACTTGCAAGACGCCGTACCCATCCGCTTGGGGCAAGAGTTCGACGCTTACCGCCGCGTCATCGAACGTGATATCGCCCGGATCAACAATACGGGCAATTATTTGTTTGAAATAAACCTTGGCGCCACCGCCGTCGGCACGGCCCTTAATGCCAACCCCCGCTATATCAGGGAAGTCATCGAGCACCTGCGCGAAATCTCCGACATCCCCAACCTGCGCCGCTGCGAATCGCTGGTGGACGGCACGCAGAATACCGATTGCTTCACCGAGGTATCCGCCGCGTTAAAGATATGCGCGGTCAACATGTCCAAGATCGCCAACGACCTGCGCTTGATGGCATCCGGCCCCCATTGCGGCTTGGGCGAAATCACGTTGGAAAAACTCCAGCCGGGTTCGTCCATCATGCCCGAAAAGGTGAATCCCATCATCCCCGAATTGATCAACCAAGTGGCTTTCCAAGTCATCGGCAATGACCTGACCGTTTCGCTCGCCTCCGAGGCGGGCCAGTTCGAGCTTAACGTCATGCAGCCCGTATTGGTTTATAACCTCATCCAATCCGTGGGTATGATGAACAACGCCTTCCGAGTATTCGGCGAACGTTGCGTGTCCCGCATCCGCCTAACCAAGCGCAATATCGCACGCATCAAGGAAAACGTGGACAACAGCCCCATCATCGCCACAGCGCTCGCCCCTTACATCGGTTACGAACGCGCCGGGGCGATAGCAAGGATCGCTTTATCCGAAAATACAACCGCGCTGGATATTTGTTTGACGGACGATACGCTTATGAAACGCTTGGGTGGGGAGGAAACGATCCGTAAAATCCTCGACCCGGACAGCATGACGCGTATGGGCGAACGCTTAGAGGGAGAGGAAGACGCATGAACGAATCCGCAAAGATAAAAAAGTTAACCCATAGATATAATACAAACAGGATAATCTGTATTTCGGACATCCACGGCGAATTGGATTTATTCAAGCGGCTGTTGGAAAAGATTAACTACCGCGCGGGCGAGACGCTCTTCATCCTCGGCGATTTGTACACCAAAGGCAGCCAAGGCCCCGAAACCCTCAAGTTCCTGATGGAACTGGATAAAAATGAAAACGTCTATATGCTGCGCGGCAACTGCGATTGGTTGGAGGACTTCCTTTCCCCGCAGGAGGCGTTATGGCTGGAAGCCCTGCCCGACATCATCGAAACGGATGAATACATATTCGTCCATTCGGGTTTGGAGTTTACCGACCTCGCATTACACAAGCCCGCAACGGTAAAAAAATACGACGGTTTTTTGGAAACCGCGCCCGCCTTCGAAGAATGGCTTTTCAGTAAATGGTTGGTCGTCGGGCATTGGCCCGTAGCCATGTACTGCCACGGCATCCCCTGCTCCAACCCCATCATAGACGAAAAACGCAAAATCATTTCAATTGACGGCGGTCATTGCAACAAACCCGACGGTCAGCTAAACGCCTTCATCATCGAAAACAACAAATTCTCCTTCGAATCCGTGGACAAGCACCCCACCCAACGCATCGATAAACCGCAGGAAGCCTCCGGCGGTAACCTCTCCATTACATGGCTCGACCGATTCGTGGAACTCGCGGAGGACGGCGAAAAGCTGTGCCGCGTCAAGCACCTAAAGACCGGCACCATCTTAACCGTACCCAAATCGCAGGTGTGGACGGAGGACCAAAACCGCACCGCCATTTGCGACATGGCCACCGACTACCACCTGCCCGTATCGGCGGGCGACACCGTAAGCGTCGTCGAAGCCTTCCCCGACCGTATCTTCGCCAAGAAGGACGGCATATCGGGGTGGATTAAACTATAACCCAAAAGGAGCATGAACCATGATCGCACCATTTTTCCACATCCACGGCGGAAAATGCGCCGAAGCCATCGAAACGTATAAAAAAGCCTTCGCAGCCGAGGTACACCACATCTCCTACTACCGCGAAAGCCCCGAGTTTAACCCCGAAACCGAAAACGGCGACCTGATCATGCACGCCTCCGTAACCCTCCTGAACAGCCGCACCGACATGTGCGACGACGACGGTTCAAACCCCATTTCCGGCAACAACCTAGCCCTAAGCGCCTACTACAACACCCCCGAAGACCTGCGCCGCGGCTTCGAAGCCCTAAAAGAAGGCGCAACCATTGAAGAAGAACCCGGCCTCCAATTCTGGTCAACCCTTTACGCCCGCCTAATCGACAAATACGGCATAATGTGGCACCTGATGGTAAAAGAAAACCTTTAATCTTTTAATCCCTTAACCAAAAAAGACGTAATTAAAAAAGCCCCGCAGGGATAAAATTTTCACGAAGGCGACTTTCACAGAGCCTTCGAGAAAATTTTCATCCCGAGAGGGGCGTTTTACATACACTCCAAATTTCCTTAGTACTTTATCTTTTTTATTTTTCCTAGATAGCGTTGTGCGTAAACACAGCAATCGAGCACGTAGGTAGAAGTGTCACGTATTGCACGCGACTTAAAACCTTTAATTTCAAGCATTTTCCATAATCCCAAAGGTACGGCGATATATTCAAATATGCGTATAAGGGTTTTTTATTTATTGTGACATTGGACAAGGTGTCCGTCAGACTTCCAACCAATTTTTCCAATCGTTTGTTAATTCGCATTGGTACATATCAATAATGTATGCGCGGCTTTTTGAATATAAATGGGAATCGAAATCCAGCAACAATGCATATGTGTGACTGTTCATAAATTCACGAAACGCATCATCAAGGGCAATGTCTTTTAATTTGGCTACATGGTTTACAATGGCTTGTGTATGTGAATTTATGGCAAATTTAGCTTTGCCTGTATTCATGGCAGTATCTCCACCTTTTTTATGGAAATGGTACGCGCTGCGTCAGGCGTACCAAAATAAACCTGTATGGGCAGATTATCAGGCTCTAGGTTTCGCAGGAGTGTCGCTCTTGCGTCATGGCTTCCTACTTCGCCATATAGTCCGTCACGGTATGCGTCAAGGCAAGTAGCCGTATCATCGTCGGCAGTCGGCCCAATTACAATGTCGTAGTCATGCGGCTTTCCCCTGCTTTCACGGTTGGTGATTACAAAGTCCACCCATTCAAGGTCAGGTACAGGGAAGTATTTTACGTGGAAATGAGGAATGTTTAACATGGATGTATTCACAGATAACGTGTATATCCGTGATTGTATGTGACTATGCGGGCGACCTGTCCGTTCCAAGCGTATAATGGTATCTCTTTTTACCAGCCGTGCAAATGATGCGGCATGGCTGTTTTTTATAGCGGCATAAAATCCTTTGCCGAAATCTTTGTACGGTTTCCCTTTAGATACATCGATGGAAGTAAATTCTGAAATAGTTCCGTGGTAAAGTATATCCGGTATTTTTATTATCACAAGACACCGCCTTGCTCTTTAATAAATCCCTCCACTTCCTCGATTGTTCCCATATCACCGTTAAGATGAAATAAATCGTAGCCCTCACGTAGAAACGAAAGTATATTGAATTTTTCGTCCAGCTTTAAAAATTCTATTGGTTCGATATGCCATCGATTCAATAATTTGTGGACGATACTTACTTGAAAAAATGTTTTATGGTCTATGGTAACGCTTTTCATTATTTTGCGCTCCTTTTGGGGTTAGCGTATAAGGTCATTTTTACATATTATCGGAGTTAGGGCAACAACCCCCAATCGACCGTCACCCTTCGATGCAACGCGAAGGCTATGTCGGCGTTGGAGTTTGCTCATAAAACTGTGTATCACATGGCAGCCGCGCATCCCGCAGAATCCGGTAAATCGTAGAACGGCTTAATTCCGTTTGCGCTACGATGTCAACTATTCGGATACCCTTTTCGTATAGCGTAAGCACCGTTAGCGATTTTGCGTTGCGCTTCGATGGCCTACCGCCGTAGCGACCCCGCGCTTTTGCCGCTCTTAAACCTTGTTTCGTCCTTTCCGAAATTAACGCGACCTCAAACTCCGCAAGTCCCGCAAAAATAGCGAATAAAAGTTTTCCCATCGCATTGGAAGCGGTTGAATCCAGCCACGATTCGCTGAGGCTTTTTACCCCCGCTCCTTTTTCCTCGATTTGCTTTACGATTTCATACAGGTCTTTGACGCTGCGTCCCAATCGTGTCAGAGAAGGGATAACCACGATGTCCCCCGACTTCAAAGCGGACAACATACGATTGAGTTCCGGGCGGTCACGTCGCTTACCGGATACCTTTTCCGCATATATGTTGCGCTCGTCAACGCCTGCCGATATAAGTTGGTCGATGTATTTATCCAATGTTTGGTCAACCGTCGAAACACGGCAATACCCTACGGTCATGTTGTTTTACCTCACTCATATGATTGTTAAACGGATTATCCCTCGGTGCCGTTACAGCATTCGCGTTGCATCGAGGGGTGACGGTCGATTGGAGGTTGGTTGGGGAACTTTCTTGTGTCATAAACGTGCCAAATCCTTGTTTGAATTTGGCACGTTACTTGACACATTTTTTCCGTTAAAAACCCTAATGTTGTGTGTGTACCACACACAGGTTCATAAACGAATGTTTTTGGAACGATTTAGGCAACCGCCGATTTTTTCTCTGCGTCCCACACTAAACCCCGATAAAACGATGTGGTTTTATGCCAATGAATGAATAGCATCGGATACAATCGAAAAGCCTTGCATATCATCCAACTTAAGATGATAAATCATTTCGCAAAAGCTCTTTAATCCCTGTGCGTTCATTGTGTATGACGTTCCGCACATATCCGAACGGCGCAATACAATCGCATCGCCGTAATACTGTTCCTCTTCACACAAAGAGTTTTCGCTTACGCTGCCGTTGCCGATGATGCGTATTGCGTTCATTGCTTCTTCAAAAGCGTAAGTGGGTTCATTCTCATTCAATACGCCGAAATACGTCGAAACGGCGAGCGTATACACAGCGTTCCTTAAGCGTTGAATTGCGAAGTAGTCCTTGTCGTCAACACGTGTATTGTAGAATAGCTCCGTTATTTTATTCGTGAATACACGCACAAAATCCTTGTTTGTTTCAATACGGTACCGACCGTGTATGAGGAACTCATTGAAACCGACATCATCTTCATCTTCAAAGAATCCCAACAATGACCGTTCGGCCCAAGTCGGTTCTGTCAAATGTTGTGTGTGGCTTACACACATCAAGGCATTTTCGATGGATGTCGTTCCGGTTTTTCTACCGATTTCCGTTAGGTATTGCATGAGGTAAACAGCAGCCAGTGATTTCATTTCGCTGTTGATGTCAATGCTTTCTTGGAAAGATTCTTGGACAAGCGAATGAGCGGAGTTTTCCGTCAGGCTTCTGAATAAATCATCGCAATCATGATAATGGCGGTTATAAACGGTACCGGAATAAATCGCGCACTCAAAATTGGCTTGCGGCGATTTCGGTTTTGTGCCGACGATTCGTTCCTTCAACGCGTCAAATCGTATTCCCAAGCCGTTAAAAGCATTGCAGGAATCCTTGAAAAACACTAACAAGTTTTCCACGGTGAAAACTTGCTTTGATGTTTTCCTGATGAAGTCAATCAATTCTTGCTCCGCTGCGGCGTATTGTGTTTCTAATTTAGCCAGCTCGGCTTTTCGCTCCGTTTCGGTGCGTTCATTTTTGCATACCCTGTTGTCACCGATTTGTAACTTGATGATTGCTTTCGCGGCGTTTTCCAAAACGCCAAAAATGTCTTGTTTACGCATTAAAAATGCCTCCTTTTAGGTTTGAATAAAAAAAGTGTGTTTGAAAATCACGTACTTTTTTCGGTTCCACCTTGAAGATAGGCAATAAATGTAGTAGTATTTACATTGTACTCACCTTCGGGTGGGTCCCGCGTAGGAAGCGATGTATCTTTGGTCGGATGGGTCGCTTCCTATTTTTGTTCATTTAGGCTTCCGTGTTCCCTATGGATTCCACGACGGATAACTTCGGCTTTGGATGCGCCTATAAAATTAACGCACTCTTCGAGCTTTTTTTTTGTTTTTTTATCCAATCGAACCTTCAGCGTGTAATCCTTCGGGTTGTCAGTTGGTCGCCCTATTTTTTTGTCACCCACTAAAACACCTCCTTTTGTGGGTCGGTTTTTACCATAACCCGGTTCCCATAAAATGTCAAGTCTTCTAATTACACAGCCAAATCCACACCATTCTTTCCCACCACCATTCAGCATGGTTTTATACTTGTGCTTTTCAAGCCTTTGGGTGGTTAGTTTATGGGATTCGGGTTTTGTAAAACGTCAGTATCCGCGTCTTAAAAACGATTGTATTTTTAAGGTTATTTACAAGCCGCAGGAGAGCTTCTTCACATCGGGCGCATAAATACCCTTCACAAACTACGAAATGCGATACGCAACCTTCAGGGGTTATCCTGCGGCTTATTCTTCGGCAATCCTCACGATGAATTACGAGCTGATATTTTTTTGGTAAAATACCATGCGCGACGTATGAAACCCATATGATGTTGAGTAGTTTGTGGCTTTCCGCTCCCTCTTCAGAAACCCCATTGGTTACGGGGAAGCGTTTCGAGTGGCGTTTTTGATATTGTTAATCCGTGGAAGGTGACCTACACTTCCTGACCGCTTAATTAAATAAAATTCCTTAGACGCTTCAAGGATTTAGAGATTCCGTACCTAGGAAATCCAGCCTATGAAATCCAGCATAAGCAAACGCCACTAAGTTTGAGTCAACTTAAAGCACAAGGCTTAAAATGGTCGTTTGATAGAAAGCTAATAAAACCAATGAATTTCTATGTTTCATGCCTTTCTTAGTCTCCGGATTCCGAGTACATCATATCATTTAGGGCAAAAAAAGTTCAAAGAAATACGGTGAAGGACACGAATGAAGAACTCTCGAAATGATACGAAAATACACTACCCTAGACACACAGATTTTTAAGAAGTTATTTATGTAGACTGGGATAATTTGAATGGAAGTTATTTTTTGTGTGCCCAATTTTATGGTTACTCAAAAGATTGAGTTATAACTTTACATTATCATACAGTTGCAGTAACATAACCGTGAACCAAATTACGAAAGGATGGTGACATCAAATGGAAAAACATGGTCTTGTTCAAAAAGCCCATTGCGATAGGTTACTCCGTAACGAAGAAATAGTGAATGATTATAAATCCGGCGTTGGAATTCAACGGCTGGCACAAAAATTTTCTTTATCAACCCCATCAATCCGTAAGGTACTTTATAATGCATATGTATACAAGGGATTAGCGGGAAGCCAGGAAAGAATCGCCAATTATCACCAATCCCAACGAAATGAACGAAGAAGTTTAACGAATCATGTTAAAACAAAATCGGGTAAAAATACGCGGGTTAATTTAATTGATTTACGTACAGTTTCCGGAATGACGCAACAAGAGGTTTCTGATAAAATTGGTATATCGAGGTCATATTATGCTCGTATTGAAAACGGTAGCGCGAAAACCATAAACGAAGGTGTGTGGGCAAAAATCGAATCTTTATTTTCATTGCCCACCGGATATAAACCCATTAAAGAGGTAGTTAAACGCAATACGAAAAAAAACAGCGATGACAGAATCAACAAATGTTGTTATGGCTATGTTAAAATATGGAATAACATAAGATGCTCAAACCCCAAAAGTAAAGCGAAATTTAAAATAATTTCTTTTTTAACATATGCTATTTTATATGAGGGTTGGGCATATATTGTCGTAAAGCAAGAACCAAAAAAACGACAGCTTAAAATAAAGAGCAACGTACGCGGAAGCACTGAAATAATAGGGAAATATAAAAATCGTCCTGATGAATTTCCGCTGCACGATGTAATTACGATATGCAATAATTATGACTTGCCTTATACAGATGAATACCCTTTTATAATTGAATATGAACCTCGCGAAGATATAGAAGAAGTTGAACCTACACAAAATGAAGACCAACTGGATATTTACAATGGAATGAGTAAAACATTTACTTGGAATTACAATGTCACACCTGAATTTATTTGAATGTACAAACACACCCCTTTACTTTTTATTGGGCGGTGTAAATAATTTTTTGTAAAAAGAAATCTTCCACGATAATAATAGTTAAATTATAACACTTGGTCGAAGTCAAGGGAAAGAGGAAGATTTTTGGGAATGATATTCCCTGAAAAACGCTCCGACCTTGACTTTGTTCGTTAGGAGGAGAATAGGAGCAGGGCCTTGTGAAGCGCACATTACCGCAAAGCCCTTGTCTATGCTTTTTTTACAATCGACCTTCAAAGGTGATAGAAAGCTCACCGTATATCTGGCCCCAATTCCGTATTTTAGTTGTCCATTTTTTATTGATGTTGCGGGTAGCCAGGAACAGGGTTTTTTCAAGGCCTCGTCAGACGGAAAAACGGGACGTCCGGCATTGATTCGGCGGTATTGGCTGTTAAGGCTTTCAATGGCATTTGTGGTGTAGAGTGCCCGTCGTACCTTGGCCGAAAACTTGAAAATCGGGCAGATTACATCCCAGTTGTCCGCCCAGCGTTTCATGGCATTGGGGTAGATTTTGTCCCACTTGGACGTGACTTTCGTTTTCCGCATATAAACGGGGATAAATAATTCAGTGAACTATATATAATGCTCCATGCCATTTTTTATCGTAATAAACGCCATCCGTTGGTGTTGTGACCTTCGATGGGGTGAGATGTAACCACCGTTCCATCAGCGCGAAGACCAACAACAGTTTGTGGACCGGAGTTTTCCCATTCACGCCAATTATTAGTGCTTTCCATAAGTGTCGGATGAATGGCAATGGACACAATATTTCGCCATTTTCTGCTATTAAAAATTTCGTTTAATTCTGAACTTGTAGAAACTACTCTTCCATTTGCTTGTAACCCAACAACAAGTCCCCAACTACCTGCATCAAGGGCAACAATGTTTTGCCAACTCCTAATGGGGGATGCCCCCCCGCTGTCAGACCCACTAATTAATACTCTTCCATCAGCCCGAAGCCCAAGTGTGTTATTATCAGTTGTAATAATATAAATAATATCCTGCCAACCGTTAATTCCATGCCATGCGTTATCATTAAATCCGGTTGCTACGACGGTTCCGTTTCTTCGCAAACCGACAGCATGTCCAAATCCTACCGAAATATCAATAATATCATTCCAATCATCAAAGTTATAATGCTTCAAATTTTCATACCAACCAATTGCTATAACTGTCCCATCTGTTTGCACACCAACTGTAAATTCGCTGCCTGTTCCAACAGCAACGATGTTTCGCCAATTACCAACATTAATTTCACCGTAGCGTCCATATTCAGAACCAATTCTTCTACCTATAACGGTTCCGTCTTTTCGTAACCCAATGAAGTGAGAACCTTTCGTACTAATTGCGGGAATTGCGGCAATGTTTTGCAAATCGCTTAAATAATTATCCAAAAGCCACTGCGCGTAAACTCCGGTTGCTACAACCGTTCCGTCAGCTTGTATTCCTACAGTGGTGCCCCATGCCGGAGCAACAAGAACATTTCTCATTTGTGTTATATCTATGGAATTAAACCGAATACGATTAAATAAATTAAATCCGTTAATTATAATAATGACCAATAAAACAATGCCTGCAACGCCTATACCTAGTGATTTATACGTTTTAATAAGTCTAACGTTTTCCAATGACTCTCGTTCTTTTTCTTTTTTACTAAGTTCATCATAATATTTAATTAAATCATCTTCCAACATGTTCAATCGTTGTTTCATTTCATCGTTTGCAATGAGCTTTAACTGTTTATATAACAACGTTGTTTCCCATTGATTAGTACATGTCGCTAGATTATCAAGGCTGTTACATTTGCATATATCCAATAATTGCTGGATATACATTTCTACGATGTCGGTTTTTCGGGTTTCACATTGCGCCAACAGCGCATCAACGGTGACATTTCCCCGGAGAGGTTCAAGCATTAAAATAACCGTAGCCGGATTCGCAACGGTTGATAATAATTTTTTTGCATCGTATAAAATACGGTTATTTCGTACGGTATCAACATATCCATTTAGCGTTACTTTGTACGTATTATTTGCAAATCGTATCGCCCGATGGAACAAAGAACTATCTTGCCAATCGGGGATATGTTCAGCTAATAATTTTTCATCTATAAGTTTATGTTCCACCAATAATTGTCCAATGTATGCTTGCGCATTTTCAGGGTCAACGTTTAATATTTGGTCAAGCAATACACTTGCTTTATCAAATTCCCCATATGAAATTTCAAGAAAGGCGCGTTTGGTATAACTGGATACATCAATAGGCATATTAACTCCCGCTTTCTGTATTTACCGTGTGATATTCCGCATGGTATGTGAAATGCGTTTGTTTTAGCGGAAAATTCCATCTATACGTTGAATCGCGTCACCACACCGCGAACAAAAATTGGTAAATATGGTGGAACTGTTTCTGCATATTGGGTTGCCGCAATCGGGTGTAATACCCAGCGTTTCACCAATGCAAAATACACCCAATGCACTCATACCTAATAATGCAGCTACAGCGACAAGCAAGAATAAAAAAATATTTCGCCCTACTTTAGATTTCACATGGGGTTGAGCAACATGAATATATTGTGGGTTTGGCGACGGGACTGCATAAGGGGACGGAGGGGGGGTATATGCCGGAGAAGAAGCATACGGTTGAACCAACTGCACGGGGTTTGCTTGGGGAGGTGTTTGGGGTATCGGCGTTGGTATTGATATTGGTGGTGGTACTGACGGAATGGTTTGTTCCTCCGTCGTTTCAGCACCCGGAACTATACTCAGCAAACGTTGTTTTTCCAAATCGCAATTTGCACAATTTCTTAAGGCACCATCATTTTTAACGCCACACGCACATAGCCATGTTCTTTTGGCAATTGATGACATGTAAATCTCTCCCTTATTAATTTATTTTAAATTAATACGAATCGTCATAATTCCAATAATCAAAATAATCCTCGTCATTGCCACCAAATTGTTCAACAAGCCATTGTCCATCAAAAGGGCGTGTAATTATGATAGGGGAATTCCAATTTCGTGTTCGGATGTTGATTGATGGTTGTATGGGTCGCTCAACCATAAGATGAAATGGGGTAGGTGCCGGTTCAAATCTTACGAATGCCCTATCTATATTTAACCATATAGTACCACCGCGACCGCCGACATCAACCCGTCGTTGGTCAGTATACATAATACGATTTTGACCGGAATTTAATATTTCTCCAGTACGCGTTCTTGCAACTAGAAAAGTTACATGAGTATCCACTCTATTAACACCTTGGTTGCGGTGTTCTTCACGTCGATTTTGGCCAGGTTGATTTGGGTACGTAAAGTGTGTGTCCCTCCGTAGGAATTCTGTTGCAATCCAAACCATTTCTATATTATTCCATTGACTAACATTATCGAGGCTATATTCATGGTGCTGATTCAACTGTTGATAACTCACTGTACCGTTCCTGTGAATAACAACAACAAGATTCCTGTTTATGTCAAAATCCAATACATCATATATTGTGTATGTTTCTCGATAATCTTCAACGAGCAGTACATTATTATTATCCAGTGCCGCATATATAAAGAAAAAATCATTGGGGTCGCCAATCATTTCGATGCGTATAATATTCGATAAAGAACGTATATCATTTCTTCCGTTGAACGTATCCACCGTACCATCTTGATTTAACCAATACAATGAAGAATTATGAAAATCAAAGTATGATGCTTGTATCCAAGATGAATCCTTTGGCAAAATATGTAATTGCTTGGGGTTAATGGATTCCAGAAAAAATGTAAATAGTTCTTTTATTATTCTTTCGGGAATATAAGTTGTCGTAATTCTTTCGCTGGCTAACAGGTTGAATCCCATTTCCCAATCACCTGAAGCTGCGTGTGATAATGCACGCTCAGCTATTAAGGCATTGTTTATTCGGTCATCAAGTTGCGTCATTAAACTATTAGTTAAGTTTTCACGGGATGTAGGGCTTCCACGCCATACGAACTCTCCAAGATATGCTATTGATTGAGACCGTTCGTACCAATCCGGTCCGGAAAGATGGTTTCGTAAATAATCATTATACATTCGCCTTGCAAGGTCATAATCGCCTTGGCGAAATGCCTCCCGATAAAGGTCAAGATATTGGGCGGCACTTTCGTGGCGGCGTTCGTGCTGCTGGGGTATAACTATCCAAATCACCAAACCAATAATAATTATGATTGGAGTGACAATCGTGATTATCAGGTTTCTTTTTTTTCTCGTTGATTCATTTTTAGCAATTAATATATTTCGTGTGACGGTATCTTGTGCTAGCCGTTCATTATTTAATTTATTTACTTCGTTGACAATAGCGGTCAGTTTTTGCTTCATTTCGATGTCAGCAATGTGCATTATTTGATTAAACAGGGGAGTTGTTTCCCACCCGCTTGTACATTGCGCCAACCCATCTAATGATTTGCATTTCGATGTGTCCAACAATTGCTGTATATACATTTGCATTAAATTATTATCACGCGTTTTGCACAATGCCAATAATTTTTCGGCTGTTTCATTCCCACGAAGGGGTTCGAGCAACATAATTATCGCTGAAGGATTGACAGCGGTTAAAAACATTTCTTTGGCTTTATGTATAATTAGGTTAACATGTGCGGTTTCGGCGTATTCTTCCAGTATGGCTTTGTAAGTATCGTCAGCAAATCGAACGGCACGCTGGAACAATGAATTATCTTGCCAATGATTGATATGTTCGGCTAGTTGTTCTTCATTTGTTAACCTTTGTTCTGCAAGTAATTGTCCGATATATGCTCGGGCATTTTCCGGTTGCAAATTAAGTACTTGGTCAAATAATTGGCTGGCTTTGTTAAAATCTTTATTTTCCATGAGCAGTAATGCACGTTTATACATAGAATCAACGTCTGTAGATTGTGGTTCAAGGGTAGGTTTAGAAATAAACATTGTAGTAGATTCAATTACAGAATGTTCATCAAGGGTTTTTATTGTTAATGTCGGTTCAACGTTTGCCGTATCAACCACTTTAATCGCACCGCAACCCGAACAAAATTTTGCACCTTCCAATTCAGGATATTTTGTTCCGCATTTTGAACAAAACATATATACCTCCCAACAATCATATACTTGCAACTTCTGTAGGTTTTGACAGAAGTATCAAAAAATAATAAACCCTCCCAAATATTTTTCTATTTGCTATATATGGAATATATTGGATGGTTTTTGTTCGTTTTTTATTGTTCATATGATAATAACAAAGTATTTTTCAATATTTTCGTTGACAGGTATTACTTCATACTGGTACAGTACCAATATTAACCTACGAACTGTCAAAACCTACACAATATGCAAGCCTTTATTTCTTTAACTGTACCCTATACTCCCGCAAGCGTCGGTAAAATGTAGTTTCGGAAAGTTCTGTTTGTTTCAACAATTCTTCAAAACGCAATTCCCCGCGTTCCCATTTTTTAACCAACCCAACAAAATTTTCCGGCGGGTTTATGACAGGTCTGCCGAATTTTACGCCGCGCATCCGTGCCGCACGGATACCTTCCGCTTGCCTTTCGCGGATGTTGACACGTTCGTTTTCTGCACAAAAAGCCAACAATTGCAATACCACATCAGCCAAAAACGTCCCCATTAAATCCCTTCCCCGCCGTGTGTCTAGTAAAGGCATATTAACAACGGCGATATCAATCCCCTTCTCCTTTGTAAGTACGCGCCACCAGTGTTGGATTTCTTCGTAGTTACGCCCCAATCGGTCAATGGAATGGACGTAAAGTAAATCACCCGACGTAAGCCGCTCCGCTAAGGACAGCCACGCCGGGCGTATAAAATCCTTCCCCGATTGTTTATCCGTAAAAATATGTTCCGGCGAAATATTGTGTTCCTTCAACGCTAAGAGTTGCCGGTCTTCGTTTTGTTCTTTGCTTGATACGCGAACGTAGCCGTATTCCATGTGAAACCCTCCTTGTGTTTTATATAAGACAAACACAAGAAGCACGACATCAAAAATAGGTATTTATGAAAGTATAAAGAACGTAAAGACAGAATAATAAATACATTTGGTTTGTTCGTAAAAATATTTTTATGAACTTTTTGGGGATAAGTTATATATTCTGTTGCGCGTTATTTCAATACACTTTTGGTCAATATCCGCGCCGATAAAACGACGCGATTTATTTATTGCCGCTACCGCGGTCGTCCCCCCGCCCACGAAAGGGTCGAGGATGACCTGCCCCGGGTCGGTGAATCGCTCCACCAATTGGGTGAAGGCTTCCACGCTTTGCCCCCATTCGTGGTAGTCCTTGTCGTCTTTCATCGGCGGCGCGTGGATAAGGTCACTTACCAAATCGCCGTTATATCTCCCCTTCGTCAACCAAAATATAGGTTTGATATGAGATGAAACCTTCAGCCAGTGCAGAGGTGCAGCCGTCCGTGTCGTAATAAAGCATAACATCCAATGAAATAACAAGGCTGAATCGTTTAAGGTTTCCACCACTTTGGGGAAGTGCGCACCGCCACCCATACATAATAGCGAACCGCCGGGTTTTAACACGCGAGCAGCCAAATGGGAAAGATGGCGGTAGAGGGGTATGTATTTAAGAGCATAGGGTGGGTCGGTGATGATTACGTCTACGCTTTCATCGGGTATTTCGGGCAAACCCCCTTGGATATCGGCACATAAAAGTTTGCAATCTGCTTCAGACAATGGGATTGCAACATTCTTCCTTATGGCCTTGCTTTCTTGGTTTATCTTGGCTCTGGTGTATGCGGGGTTGCTCCAATCTTCTTTTTGCATACGTTCCACTACTTGCGGTTGGGTGAGTATTCGTTTGGCTTTTTCGTTGGGGTTATACACAGATACCGGGCGACCGCGTGAGGTTCCGTCCGCGCTTCGGCGTTCGTCGATTTTCGGAATCTCTGAATTTGCTTCCATTTTACGACGCACAGTATTTACGGTTTTGTCCGTAACGCCCAACATCTTCGCTATAAATAGATTGGAATATTCGGGTGTTTTCTTTAATTGCTCGCCGATAAAAATGCGGCGTTGTTTTTGCGACAGTTGGCGACGCATCATATTAACCGCTTGCGCGTGGGCGAGTTTTTCCTCTTCGTTTAACCCGGCGCGAACTACACGCGGATAATCAACGATTCCCAGTTCTTGACACGCTTTTAGTCTATGGTGTCCGTCCAACACATTTCCATGCTCGTCAAACTCGATGGCAACCAAAACGCCGTTGGCTTTGATGTCCGCTTTAAGGGCGTTGTATTCCTTCGGCGATAACGGCGGCATTATTTGGTATGGGTGCAAAATACACCTCCAGAAAATTGTGTTAATAAAATGTAGCATATGGCGTTGTTTGGCACAATGGGTTGTATTTTCCCTCACGACCCAACCGTCATCAAGTGTGCTTACTCCAATAACCTTCAAACACTATTGGAGGTACGTATGCACATTCATTTTAAAGGTGTACATTACGAAACAACCGGCAACCAAGTATTTGGAAAAAGGAAACATGCTTTACCCTGTAACGCGAACGAACACCACCCGAATACTGTAAACCATAACGGTTTAGCGACGGTGACGGAAATGGAACACGAAGCGTTACAAAAAACCATAATTATAGGCATTATTAAAAGCCTATATACCCGGCAATTACTGACACAAAAACAAATGGAACAGGCTATCAAGGATTGCGCGGAAAAGAAAAAACCGCCGATAAAATAATTATTAATTTGAGGTTTACTTTAACAAGCCGCATCTTAAGTGTAAACTACGTTGGCAAAAATATTACCCTGGTTAATAGAAGGGAGAAAAAAAATGGACAAACTTCGCGTGACCGCATATTGTCGTGTATCCACCGACAAGGATGACCAACTCAATTCATTGGCGAATCAGGAAAAATACTTCATATCACGCATCAACGAACAACCGGAATGGGAATACGTCCCTTTATACATTGACGAAGGCTTGTCGGGTACATCAACTAAAAAGCGGGTAAATTTTAATAAGATGATAACAGACGCACACAAAGGGCTTTTCGATATTATCCTGACGAAGGAAGTCAGCCGCTTCGCCCGCAATACGGTCGATACCTTGCAACATACGCGAGCACTAAAGGAAATTGGCATAAGCGTTATTTTTACGTCAGACAACATTGATTCCCGCGATGGCGACGGTGAACTCCGATTGGCCATCATGGCCAGTATAGCGCAAGACGAAAGCCGCCGCACTTCCGAACGCGTAAAATTCGGGCACAAGCGAAGCATGGAAAACGGCGTTATCTTCGGGCAAAAAATGCTTGGGTATGACCGGGAAGGAAAAGGGCGCAACGCAAAATTAATTATCAACAAAAGCGAAGCTGAATCCGTGCGTATTATTTTCAAAAAGTATTTGGTTGAAGGAAAAGGTTTAACCGCCATCGCAAGGGAATTAGAAGCTGAGCATATCCAAACCGGGTACGGAAAACAAACATGGGACGCTACTTCCGTTCAACGCATTTTATCGAATGAAAAATATGCGGGTGATTTAACGCAAGGGAAGTTCCATACCCCGAATTATCTATCGCAAGATACGAAGCGTAATAAAAACAAAGACACATATATCGTCAGGCAAAATACGCATCCCCCCATTATCGACCGCGACACCTTCGACAAAACCCAACAGGAATTGGCGCGTCGCAGTACAAATAAAAAATCAGGTTCAAGGCATACTTCGCGTTATCCTTTTTCGGGAAAACTTGTGTGCGGTTTGTGCGGTTCTATATTTATTAACCGTAATACCCGCACCTCCGATAAAAATAAAAAAGAGGTGAAACGCTGGCGTTGCGCCAAGTCGTTTAAGTACGGCGCGGATGAAACCAAAGGCGGTTGCCCCGCTAAAATGGTACGCCAAGAAATACTTGAAGAAGCCTTCCTTACCGCTCTTAACGATATGGTGCAATACAAGGACGAATTAATTAAGGAATCAATGAATATTGTCATGGGTGTGTTAGACACCGAACAAATCCGAAGTGACCAAGAAAACATCCAAAAAAAGATTGCGAAATTGGAAAACCGTATCAAGCGGCTGATTGATTTGCGATTGGACGGTGAAATAACAAAGGAAGAAATGCAAACACAAAAAAAACCGCTTGACGGGCAAATCACCGTGTTAAATAACCAATTGATACAACTGGACAAAACCGCTGAACAGGTAACCGAACGCGAAACATTCATTGACACCATTAAAACACATATTTCCGGCATTGTAAAAGCGGAAACCTTCGACGGCGAAACCGTGAAAGAAACGTTGGAAAAAATAATCATCCACGATAAAGCTACTTTCGACGTGTATTTTAAGGGTTGCGGAAAGGAATCCCTCCGCGTGTGTTCAAGCGATGACGGGGGTATTTGCCCTCACGCCACCAAAACAGAAGGACTTGAAAATCACAGTTTTTTTGTGAGTTCCTCTTCCGCGTGCAATATGTCTTGCAAACAGGGATAACACAAATAGCGCCAAGCGGGTTGCCCCAGAAGAAACCTTCCTCGTTCCCGCGGATGCCCATCGGTGTCATGGTGTCGCAACATGCTGAGCCTACGGGGCAAGCCGGGGGTGCGCCGATGTCGCAAAGCAAACGTACGCAATTACAGTCCGCGCTCAAGAGTACGCCCGTAAAGCCATTGCCCGACAAACCGCCCGAAGTGGTGAAGATCGTCACTGTTTGGCCGATGTGACGGAACATGCTCTCTACCAAGCAGTCAAGATGGTGTCCCATGGTAAACCTCCTTAAATAGTTAGGGATTGTACATTTCCTATTGCATTGTATGGGGCTTGGGAAAAATGGTTACACAATCCTTCGTGTAATAAAACAGATGGCAATAAACTTTTCGTATAAATTGACTTTTACCATTGCTACGGTAAAAATAGCGTGCTATTCTTGTGGGGTGTGTAAAAATCTGTACGGTAATTTTAACGAATTTAAGCAGCACATCCGGGAGGATTCATATGGGGGACAAAACAACGATAAAGGGTGCGATTCCCACATACATGCGTGACGCCTTCATCGCCAACGGCGTGCCGGCGGATGATTTGCTCTTCGCTATCCATACCGACATGTCGCCGGACGGGGACTTCGCCGACGCTTACATAAGCGTGGATAAAAATAACCTATATATCTTGTACGGTGAGGAACGCGTCGTTAAGATCGAAGGCGCGCGCCGCATCGTTTCCGAATACGTCACAAGGGAACTGGTGACCCATCCCTTGCGGTATCTTAACGGCTTAAGCACGCAAACGCTCCTTTCCACCTGCCGCTTGATTAACGACCCCGATAAAAAGGAAGAAAACCCCGAAGCGGATAAAAAAGGCGATTCCGACGGAGAAAGCAATAAAAACAAAGCCTCCGGTAAGGAAACGTTGATCCTCCTCTTTTCTTTAGGCTGCCAAGGCTTTGTGGACCGCTTGTTAAAGGTCATCCGAAATATAAAAAAAGGCGACGACCCGCTCTTGGAAGTAAGGGAGCAGGACGAACTTTTCTGCCCCAAATGCGGTACGCGTTACCCCGAGCCCGAGCGTAAGCTGTGCCCCAAATGCACCGATAAGATGTCAATTTTTATGCGGCTGATGGGTTTTTTCAAATATTATAAGAAAAAAGTCGCCATCGTCAGCGTCACCATGCTGGCCGTCACCATTCTTTCGATATTGGCGCCTTACGTAAGCACGCGCCTGTTAATCGACGAGGTTCTCCACCCCGATGGCCAATGGTATCGGATGGTGGGTTATATCGTGCTGGCCATCATGGCGATGCGTATCGTCACCACGTCCTTTAATATCCTGTACCAATATGTTTTGGCGCGCACCATGCCGTGGATGATCTACGATTTGCAAATGCGTATCTTCGAAGCGATGCAGCGGTTGAGCGTGTCCTTTTACACCTCTAAACGTACGGGCGCGTTAATGAACAGGGTGAGCCGCGACGCACGTAATATCTATTGGTTCTTCGTGGACGGCTTGCCGTTTATCGTGATCAACGTCGCTATGTTCTTGGGTATCTTCGGCGTTATGCTTTGGATGGAATGGCGGCTGGCGTTGATTTGCATCACGATCATCCCTTTCGCAGCGTTAATGTTCCGTATGTTGCGTCAGCTTTTCGGGCGTATATGGCATAAGCAATGGACGATTAATTCCCAAATGAACAATATGGTATCCGACGCGGTCAACGGCCAACGCGTGATCAAAGCCTTCGCCCGCGAAGGGGAGGAAACGCGCCGATTTAACGTGATGGGCGACAAACACGCCGCCGTGGACGTCGCCGGGCAAAACCTCGCTTGGACGGCTTTCCCCATGATTTACCTGTTTATGTTTATGGGGCAGGTGGCGGTTACCGCGCTCGGCGGCATGATGGTTATCCGCGGCGAAATCTCATTGGGTGTGCTTATGGCTTTCCTTATGTACTTGGGGATGCTCTACGGCCCGTTGGAATTCCTTTCCACCGTCAGCAACTGGTGGGCAAGGTGCGTGGATTCCGCCCAGCGCGTATTCGAAGTGGTCGATACAAAAGCCGAAATCGAGGAACCCGAAAATCCTATAATTATTAAAGACCTTAAAGGCGAAATTGAGCTTAACGAGGTATGGTTCCAATACGACCCGGCGACCCCGGTGCTTAAGGGTATGACGCTTAACGTACCCGCCGGCAAGACGTTGGGTATCGTGGGCAAAACCGGCACGGGCAAGTCAACCATGGCGAACCTGATCGCCCGCTTGTACGACACCACCGAGGGCACGATCAAAGTGGACGGCGTTAACGTACGCGATATGTCGCTGGCGCAATTACGCTCCTCCATCGGCATCGTTTCGCAGGATATATACCTGTTTATCGGTTCCATCGTGGAGAATATCCGCTACGCGCGCCCCGACGCCACAATCGAGGAAGTGATTTGGGCGGCGAAGATGGCCAGCGCCCATGACTTTATCGTCGCCCTCCCCGATGCCTACGAAACACGTGTGGGCGCGGGCGGCCAAGACCTTTCCGGCGGCGAAAAGCAACGCCTTTCCATTGCGCGGACGATCATACAAAACCCCAAGATATTAATCTTGGACGAAGCCACCGCCGCCATGGACACCGAAACAGAAGGCAAAATACAAAACGCGCTCAACCAATTACAAACCGGCCGCACCACGATCGCGATCGCGCACAGGCTCTCCACTTTAAAGGACGCGGAAAATCTGGCGGTCATTTTGGACGGCAAGGTCGTGGAAACCGGTACGCACGAGGAATTGATGCGCAAAAAAGGCGAATATCACAAGCTGTACTCCATACAAATGGAAGGCTTGAAAGTAATTTCAATGGAATAAGGGGGAGGCAAATATGTCTGCGATCAACACCCAAATGGACTTAGGGATACTGGACGTCAAGGATCTGACGTTCTACACCGCCGAAGGCGGCTTCACGGGGCTTAAGTATAAGAGCGAGGATTATAAGCACATCGTCCTGCGGCGTATCATGCCCATCGAACACCCCGACGAATACATCAGCGTCGCCGACCACGAAAATAAGGAAATCGGCATCCTGCGCGACGTTTCCGCTCTTGCGCCCAACCAGCGCGAAGTCGTGCAGACGGAACTCGACAACCGCTATTATTCGCCGCACGTAATCGATGTGCTGAGCGTAAAGGATAAACTGGGTTACGTCTATATGGAAATGAAGCTCAAAAATATGCAGGGCCGTATATACGACAAGAGCTGCGCCATCAAGGACGTAAGCCGCAACATCCGTACCCTGCCCAATAATTCGGTGCTTATCTTCGACGTGGACGGTAACCGCTATACCATCCCGCAAATTAAGGACATGAACAAACAAAGCCAAAAAAGATTGGACGCGTACCTGTTCTAGTTACAGAGTGCTGTGTGCCGGTGGCACGCGTTTGGCACGCGAAGCTGGAGGACATATATTATGAAGCAATTCGTATTCGAATACGACCTTAGCATGGACATGAACCCCCTCAACGGTCAACTGATCTTCGCCGAGGACGGGAGCATTTCCTCGGTTACCGAAGAGAAGGAGCTCTTCCGTTTCTTCGCTTCGGAAATCAAGGAAGCCGTGGTGAAAGCCGGGGTAGGTTGCGGGCTTCTCTTCGTCAAAGCGGAGGGTAAGGACGACCGCATCCTGTGCCGCTTTACTATGACGGGGCTCAAGCAAGCCGGGGAATTTTGCAAAATCGTCAACTTCTTTATCAACAGCGGAACGGCGGCTTTCCCGGAAAAGGAAGAAAAACGCGTATGCGATTCCTGCGGGCGGCCAATGATGTCCGAAATCAACGTCTGCGTATTTTGTTATTCCAAGCTGGGCGTAATGAAGCGCGCCCTCAGCTTCGCAAAGCCGTACGTCAGGCAAATCACCATTTCGCAAGTAGCCGGGATAATCCCGCGCCTTATGTTCCTCATTTCCCCGTTGTTTATACGCCATTTGGTTAATGCCCATTTGGAGCCGCGTATCGGTACGTGGGGGCAAATCCTCTTGATCGCGGCGGGTATGCTGGCGGTGCGCGTCATCGGCGATGTATTGGTCATCATCACGGCCCGTATCTTTAACCGCGCAACCATTGCCGTGACCAACGACTTGCGCGTACACGCCTATTCCAAGTTGCAAAGCCACTCCATGTCCCTGTTCGCCAAGCGCACGCCGGGCGACTTGATACGGCGAATTATGGACGACACAAGCACGATCAACGAATTCGTGACCGACTTGGGGCGTTGGGTCATCGATATGTTCTTCAACTTCGGCATCGCGTTCGCGATCTTATTATTCATTAACTGGCAGTTGGCGATTTTGGTATTCATACCCGTGCCGATCGTTATATTCCTGCTGCGCCGTTTTTGGGGCATGATGATGGCGAGGTTCGAGCGGCAATGGCGGCAAGGTTCGCGTTGCAATTCGATTTTGCATGACATTATCAAGGGCATCCGAACGGTTAAGGCTTTCGGCAACGAAAAGCAGGAAATCGATAAGTTCTCCAAAGCCAACCGCCGCCTTGCCGATATCGGCGAAAACAACGAGGTGCTTTGGTCGTTACTGTTCCCGCCCATCGGCTTTGTGATGGGTATGGGCGAATTCATTATCCTCTTCGTAGGCGGATGGATGGTGCTTAACGGCAATTGGTGGATTCTTTCCGGCGATATGCAAATCGGTGACTTGATGATCTTCACCATGTACTTGGGCGTTATCTACGGGCCGTTGCGCTGGATGGTACACTTCCCGCGATGGCTGGCGAACACGACCACCAGCTTGGTTAAGGTATTTGAGGTTTTGGATGACGAATCGGAGCTTAAACCCGTCGCTTCCCCGATTAATGTGCCCATTTCGGGCAATGTGGATTTTAACGGCGTATTCTTCGGATACAAATCCTACGAACCCGTGTTAAAGAACATCACCGTGGACATCAAACCCGGCGAAATGATCGGCCTTGTGGGTAAATCCGGTGTGGGCAAATCCACTTTGATTAACCTCGCCATGCGCTTGTACGACCCCAACACGGGTAGGATTACGATTAACAATACCGACCTGCGCGACATGGATTCCGACCACCTGCACGAAAGTATGGGCGTGGTGTTCCAAGACAGCTTCCTGTTTGCGGGCAGCTTCTACGACAACATTGTGTACGGCAAACCCGACGCGACCTTCGAGGAGGTCATCGCCGCTTGCAAGGTGGCCAACGCGCACGATTTTATCACGCAAACCTCCGACGGTTACAATACGCACATCGGCGAAGGCGGACAGACCCTCTCCGGCGGCGAACGCCAACGCCTCTCCATCGCACGCGCAATCATCAAGAACCCCGACATACTAATATTGGACGAAGCCACCAGCTCCCTCGACGTGGAAACCGAAGCGTCGATCCAAGAAAGCCTGAATCGCATCACCCAAGGCCGCACGACCATCGCGATCGCGCACCGCCTGTCCACTCTGCGCAACGCGGATAGGTTGATTGTGTTGTCCGAAGGCGGCGTGGAGGAAGTGGGCACGCATATGGAATTACTAAAGAAAAAAGGCATGTATTATAACCTGGTGATGGCGCAGCGGCAGAACAGCAGGAAGCAGGAAGAGGAACAAAAACCGGAGGGGAAATAACAATGGACTCATTACAACTCATCAAAGACTTATCCTGCGCGTTCGGGCCGTCAGGCTTCGAGGAGGACGTACACGCCGCCGCGCAAAAATACATCCCGCCGGGGTACGAAACCTCGCGGGATCATCTTCTTAATTTATACATACAAAAGCCGATACACGACGAAAGCAAGCCCACCGTTTTGATCGAAGCCCACTCCGATGAAATCGGCCTGATCGTGCAAGCCGTAAAGTCAAACGGCACAATGTCTTTCCTTCCGTTAGGCGGTTGGATTCCCGCGACGCTTTCGGCACAGCGCGTGTGCGTACGCAATTGTGACGGCCAATTGATTTCGGGTGTGATCGCCGCCAAGATGCACCACTTCGGCGGCGCGGAGGAACCGCCGCTTAAACTGGACGGGATGGTCATCGACATCGGTGCGAAATCCAAGGAAGAAGTCGTTGAAAAATATAAGATAACCCCCGGTTGCCCCGTCGTTCCGCATTCCGTATTCGAACAGCAAGGCGATACGCTTATCGCCAAGGCCTTCGACGACCGTTTGGGCTGTGCCGCCGTGTTGGAAGTGTTGGACGCATTAAAGGCTTCGGATTTATCCGTTAATTTGGTTGGGGCTTTTTCCTCCCAAGAGGAAGTCGGCATCCGCGGGGCAAAAACCGTAGCCAACCGCGTCAAACCCGACCTCGCCATTTGCTTCGAGGGCGCACCCGCTGATGATACGCTTGTGGATGGGCAGCTCGTCCAAACCGCGATGGGCAAAGGCCCGATGCTGCGCCATATCGACGGGGGTATGATCACCAACCCACGTTTGTTGCGCTTTGCGCTGGATATCGCCGCCCGTGAAAATATTCCCGTACAGGAAGCCGTACGCAGCCGCGGCTCGACCAACGGCTCGTGGTACCATGTGGCGGGTTTGGGTATTCCCACACTTGTTATTTCGGTCCCCGTACGTTACGCCCACAGCCCCCATTCGATGACGGCGGCGGCGGATTACAAGCAATGCGTAAAGCTGGCGGAGGCGGTAGTTAAGGCGCTGGATAATAATGTGATCCGATCATTGTAAAAAATATATCAATTTTTATAAAAGAACCGTTTGCGATGAACGGTTCTTTATTTATTCTCGAACATATGGCGAAGAAAGTTCAAGTTATATGAACATTTGTTTGCAATTTGTTTACGGCTGTGTTACACTCGCAAAAACCGCAGGAAAGGATGCTGAAAATGAGCGATAATCTAACTTCGAAGCAACAGATGATCTTGGAATTCTTAAAAACGGAAATTAAACAAAACGGCTACCCCCCTACTGTACGTGAGATATGCGACGCGGTAAATCTGAGCTCCACCTCCACGGTACATGCCCATTTGGAAACGCTGGAACGTAAAGGTTACATCCGCCGTTCCCCCGCCAAAAACCGCGCGACCGAAATTCTTGAGGAGGATTTTTACCAAAGCGCACGCGAATTGGTTAACGTCCCCATCGTGGGGCGTGTGGCCGCGGGCGTGCCGATCCTCGCCGACGAAAATATCGAGGACACCTTCCCCATCCCCATCGACTACGTAAAAAACGATACCTGTTTTATGTTGCATGTTAAGGGCGACAGCATGATGGAAGAAGGTATTTTGGACGGCGACCTCGTGCTGGTACGCCAACAGCAGGACGCAACCAACGGCGACATCGTCATTGCCCTGCTGGGTGAGGACGCCACGGTCAAGACCTTCTCCCGCGACGGCGACTACGTGTGCCTGACCCCCGCCAACGCTGCTTTTGCGCCGATCAAAACGAAGGAATGCAGTATACTGGGCAAAGTGATCGGGTTGTATCGCAGGTACTAAAAACGTTATAAATAAGCATAAAATAGGATACTATCCTATGTGTACGCCCCGGGTGAGGGATGCTCCCGATGAAATCCCCCACCCGGGGCGTACTATGAAAGAAGTGATGTATTTTGTCTTTTCTTTTCCTTTTTATCAAAGGTACCGCGGTTGGTGCGGCCAATGTCATGCCCGGTATCAGCGGCGCAACGTTGGCGGTTATTTTTCGGGTATATGACAGGCTAATTACGGCGATCAACGGGTTATTTAAGGATTTGAAGGGTTCGCTGAGCTTTTTGGTACCCTTCGGGTTGGGTATGGTATTGGGTATCGTAGCCGTCGGTTCGGTGATCAGCATTTTGATAGGGAGGTTTTCGTTCCAATCGGCGGGGTTTATCGCCGGGTTGATGGCGGGGAGCATCCCTTTTTTACATGGTCAAGCGAAGGAAAAAGGAACCTCGGAGAATAAATCAAACAGTTTTGTGATGTATTATCTCGTTGCCGCGGTTGCCGCATTAACCATCGCCGTGCTTTCCGTAGTCGTACCCACGCCGGAGTTTTATATCGAAGGGTCGTTCGGCTTCGGTGCGATGGCGTTATTGTTCTCCGGCGGCTTGCTGGCCGCGGCGGCCATGGTCGTACCCGGCGTCAGCGGCGCGATGGTGCTGATTTTGCTGGGGATTTACCCGTTGGCGATGGACACGATCAACCTCATACGCGAATACGTCGCCACACCGTTTTCGTTTGGATTACTCCCGCCGATCCTGCAGGTCGTAATCCCCATCGGCTTGGGGGTTATCCCGGGGATTCTACTAGCCGGTAAATGCATTGCGTTGCTGTTGGAAAAATATTTTGTTTTTACTTATTTTGTTATCATCGGTTTGGTGCTGGGAACGATCTTCGTGTTGTTCGCCGATGAGCGTACGTATCAGAGCGGGGATGTCACCGCGCTTTCCGCAGTTGCGGCGGCAGCGGCTTTAATCATTGGTTTGCTTCTTGCGTTGAAATTGGGACGAAATAAAAAAACTCCGTCCCCTCATCCTTCGAGCCACGACACAGAGGAATGTGACGCGCGCTGAACGATATTACGCGCCGTTTTTTCCTTAAACCATTCGTATAAAAATGATAAAGGAGCGTGAAGAATGTATTTATTTCATTATTATGAAAAAAGAAGAAAACCTTTTTTGAACTTGTCGGATTTGACTGATGAGGAATCAATACGGCTCCACACAAAACTTGCAAGTGAAAACCCCAATTTTGCTAAACGTGACGATAACGGCAGGTATATGCTTCATCGCCGTATCGTCGAGGAACGTGCTTATGCCGCTTTCATTAAAAAGGGAGGCAAACCGCAACGGAAAGCCCCCCACTATATGATATTGGATACGAAAGCATGGGAACATTGCGAATGGTTCCTTGATTTCGGCGTAGTAAAAATCCCGTTTGAAGAATTTGACAATGATACCGTTTCCTTCACTTACGGCGATTCGTTCCCCACGTTTAAACCTATTTTCGACGAAGCACCGGAATATGAACTGTATACTTACGATGAAATAACAAACGTTATAAAAAACCGGGGTATTCCTCTGCGCTTCGTTGAAGACAGGCCGTGGTACGAACCATCCTATATCGAGGCACAGGTATGGAGTGATGAAATAATAAACAATTACCGCTAACCGGCGGTATAGGGCGGCATCAGTTTCACATCAATACACAATATCCTCAAACAGCACCGACAAACGCCGCTTAAATTCATCCAGCAACGGACGCGCCACCTCCCGCATTTGGGGATGGGATGCCGCGTCCGTTCTTAATTTAAAGAAATGCCGCCACGAACGCAGGTTCATGGTGACGATAATCTCCGTTTTTAAACTATTGGGCAGGATGCTCCGCGCTTCCTCCGGTGTTGCGCCGAGGGTAAGCAGCTCCATGTAAGCGTCCTCGATTTTCTGCATCGTTTCGCGCCATACACGGTATTTGTCCCCGTCCTCTTCCCAAAAATACGGACGAATGAACGTCAGTTCATTGCCGAACTTGTCCTTCGCGTAGTTGCAATAACGCGTACTTTCCTGCGAATAGCTGGCGATGCGGTGCCGTACGATTTCGTGCGTGACGCCGCGGTCGCAAATGATCTTAACCGTGGCCTTATCATGCTCGATGACGGATTCGTGCCCGCGTTTTAGTATCCGCTTAACGAACGCCGCGGCGGAATCCTCGGTGATCAAGTCCTCGCTTTTATAACACGTACGCCCCGCGCGTTCGATGTTCTTCAGGATTTCCGTACCGTCCATGGGGCCGATGATTTCGAATGATGGGGGGATGATTTTCATATAAGCCTCCGTTTATAGGCGTGCCGCCGTTTTATTGTAGCGGTGCAGCATCGTAACCACTTGCTCACGCGTAACCGTCCCGCGCGGGTTGGTGCCGTCGGTGATGCCGTTGGTCCTCGCCCATTCCCATGCCTCCCGCGCGAAGCTCGAAGGGACGTCATTAGCGTCTGCGGGGACGGGTAGCGGGTTCGGAAGGGGTTCTCGCTGCTCACGGGAGCCGCCCAACCTCCATATAATTTCATCGAAGGGGAATTGCGCGCCGGGGCAATTGGGCTTCGACTTGGGTGTGATTTCGTTATGGCCGACGATGTGCTGCCGTGTGAGGGGGATTTCGACTCCAAAGGACCGCTTCACTTCTTCACGGATAAATTTGATGAGTGCGACTGTCGCATCCAATTGCTCGGGGGTTAATGCGCCGCCCGTTTCGGAATGACGCCCTTCGTGTTCAATGCTGACGGTATAATTATTGGCGTTTGCATTTCGATCCCGTACCGTTTGCAAGGTGGAAAACCCGTGCCATATGTTGCTTGATGGGGTTCCGCCGGTGCCGTTACCCCACGCGGTGTCCCCGATCTCCACCATTTGGGTGACGCGTCCGTCCCTCGCCACGATATAATGCGTGGATGCCTTCGACTCGGGGTTGGTCAGCCACGATACCGCCCCCGAAAAACTGCCTTCGGTGATGTGGCATACGATCATGTCGGGTTTATGGCGGCCTTGACGGCCCTTTGTGATGTTGGGGCTCATTCTTTTTGTGATATTCATGCAAATCCCCCGTGTTAGAATCCTTCCAGTAAATACAAATACTTTTTCGGGAACAACGCGTTCAGCGCATTTATATCCCCGCGGATTACCGTATCGCTCCGATACCGCGCTTCGGAGGCGTCGATATAACCCGTGGTGAGCTGCGCCAGCGTGGTCACATGGGTCTCCATGTCGATGTCGGCGACTTGTACACATGTCGCGGTCAAATTACCGTTTTCCCATTCCAAGCGATACGTTCCGCTGTTGGCCGGCCAAAAATCGTCGTTGACCTTTATGTGCACGCGACCGCTCCCCGCGGGAACGCTTTGCATGGCGAGCGCGGCGGGCACGTCCACGATGCGGTTCATACCCGCGGCGTTTATCCGCCACTCCACGTCGTACGGGTCGGGCAGGATTGCTTGGATGTTGAGCCCGTAAGGTACGCTCCACTTCACCGCGCGGTATTCCGAGCCCATCTTGCCGAAAAAGCCGAACGCCGCGTACAACCCTTCAGGCGATGTCCAGCACAATTCGCGTATCTTGATCGCGTTGCCGCCGTCATCAAGGCTGTTCTTTTCTGCTTCATACAGCAAATAAGCGTTGGGTGTCCCGTCCGCTCCGTAATTCAAGTACGTGAATTGCGATTTCATGTACGGGTCGCGGTTGAGCATCCATTTCCAGTTCCCTTCGTCGCGTACGACGGCGAGGTTGCGGCCGCGCGTAAACGTTTCGTATATACGGGCATACGGTTCGCAGCCGTCATCGGGTTCATGGGGTACGAATTGCTTGGGATACGGGAACTTCTCGAATTGTTCGATGGGAATCCTCGCGTTGCGGCGGGCGTAGCAATGTTCGTAGCCGAATTTGCGATAATATTCGAACGAAAAGGGGTACAGGAACGAATAAACCTGCCCCTCCTCCCGCATCGCTTCGAACACGGGGGTATTGATCTTCTTGATCAAACCTCTGCCGCGTGCTTCGGGCAGGGTAACGACCGCGCCGATGCCGCCCATCTTCACTTCGTGGCCGTTCATACGGATCACGTAGGGGTTGACCGTCAAAGCGGAGAGCATTTTCCCGTTTTCGAACGCGGCGAATACGGGTGCGCCTTTCCTGCCGCCATAATCGGGTTTTTGTTCCTCCGGCGGATTACGCAATTCCTCGCGGATATCCCGCCTGCGGATATCGAGGAAGCATATTTGGCATATCGCGTCGTATTGAATACGTTCCTCGGGCGTTATTCTGCGGATTTCCATGATCAATCCCCCTATGCCTTCTCTTTTCTCTTCTTCATCATAAACCAAGTCGAACCCGACAAAAGAACCGACGAATACGCGCCGAACAACAAGCCGACGATGATCGGCAGCGTAAAATCGCGTATGCTGGCTACGCCGATAACGTACAACGCGCCCACCGCAAGGAATGTCGATACCGTGGAGAACAACGTACGCCGCAACGTTTGCGTCACGCTTGTGTTGATGAGCAGACGCTGCCCTGCTTTGGGCATACGCCCGCGGTTTTCACGCACGCGGTCGAATACGATGATCGTGGCGTTGATGGAATAACCAAGGGTAGTCAACATAACGGCGATGAACGCGTAATTAAGCGGGATACGCAATATCGCGTACACGCACATCACCACCAGCGCGTCGTGCAATTGTGCCAGCACCGCGCTGGAACCCGTACGTATATCACGGAAGCGGATGGATATATAGATCAGCATCGCCAGACTGGCCACGCCGATCGCCAAAAAGGCCGAACGCTGCATTTCCGCGCTTACGGCCGCCGACACGTCGGAATAAGTGAACGCCTCTTGCGATATTTTATACATACCGCTTATTTGGTTAATTAATTCCGCACGTACCGCCGGCGTGGTTTGCGGGATACGAACCATCACTTGGTTGGTGTTTAATATCGGTTGTACCTGCGGCGCGGAAACACCCGTCACGCGGCGTACGATGTCTTCGATCTCCGCGTTTTCGAAGGAATTGCCGCCTTCCATGTCCACAATGAACTGGGTACCGCCCGAAAATTCCACGTCCAAATTAAACCAACCGTTACCCCGCGCGGAATGGATGAACATAAACGCGAGCCCGACCGCCAATACCCCCGCCGAAAAGGCGAAATACCATTTACGCCGTTCGACGATCTTGATGGGTTCGGGTTCATCCGGCGGGTTTTCGCCGTCATTATTTTTCTTCTTCCAAAACGGCAGCTTCCTGTCCTTAAAATGCTTCGCCTTAATTACGCCCAAGTTCATCAGACAAATGGTCAAGACACGCGTAACCAGCAAGCAAGTGAACATGGATACAAGGATACCGATGATCAAAATCTGCGCGAAGCCCATGATCGGCCCCGTACCCAGCCAAAAGAGTACCGTGCCCGCGATCAGCGTCGTAACGTTTGAATCGACGACGGCGGGCAATGCCCTCCGATACCCCACACGTACGGCGGAACGGAGCGTTTTGCCCGCGGCCACTTCCTCGCGTATGCGTTCGAAGATGACGACGTTCGCATCCACCGCCATGCCGATCGACAAGATGATACCGGCGATAGCGGGAAGGGAAAGCGTTATCTTGAACGCGCTCAGCACCAGCAATACAAGGATTACATAAATAACCAACGCCCAGTCGGCGCAAAGACCCATATTGCGGTACACGAACGCCATGAAAATAAGTACCAAGGCAAGGCCGATAATACCCGCGATGATACTCGTCTCCAACGCGTCGATACCCAAACGCGCCCCGATATGGTTTTCGCTGATAACTTCCAAGCGGAAGGGCAGCGCGCCCTGTTGGATGAATTCAGCCAATTCCCTCGCGCTTTCACGGGTAAAATGGCCGGAGATATGCCCGCTGCCGCCTTCGATCGCTTGGTTGACGACGGGTGAGCTCTTAACCTCACCGTCAAGCGCGATCGCGATGCGCCGCCCGATATTGGCGCGGGTCGCATCCGCAAATATCCTCGCGCCTTGCGCGGTAAGGGTGAATTCGACCACGTATTCCATCCTGCCGCCGGGTTGCTGCAACGTACCCACGGTGGCGCGGGATACTTCCGACCCGGTCATCAACACGTTACCCAATATAAGCTGGCCGAATTCGTCGTCGCCCCATACCTCGTGGAAGGTGAGCATCGCCGTGCGGCCTATCGCGGCTACGGCGGCGGCGGTGTCGTCCACTCCGGGTATTTCAACGCGGATGCGGCGGTTGCCTTCCAACGTAGCGGTTGCCTCGGTGTAGCCGCGGGAGTCCAGTCGGTTGCGCAACAGGTTGGTCGCAGCGTTCATATCCTCCGAAGATGGGAATATTTCGTCGGCTTCGTATAAGATACTCACCCCGCCGCGCAGGTCGAGCCCTTGGCGGATGTCGCCGATGCCGTCGAACCGCCGCTCCCCGACCGTCAGCCCGAAAGCCGACAACAAACCCAAACCCACCGTCGCGATAAAAATCAAAGACAGAATTAACGCACTTTTGCCTTTCATGTTAAGCATACTTCCTTTTCGATTTTATGGTTTAACCTTATGTATTGTACAACCTTCCGCTATTTTCCACAATCAAATGTGGATAAATGATATTTCTCCATAAATTTCCATAAATCTATTGCAATGGTAATTATTACCTGTTATACTTCCATTAAATGGTTATTAATGCCAAGAACGCGGCGCGTCCTATGACAAAAAAAGCCGCAATATCCCAAGGAGGATTCAAAATGGAAAAGAAAATCAGCGTGTTAATGGCGGACGACAACCGTGAATTCTGCGACGCCATCATCAACTATCTCGGGAAGCAATCGGACCTTGAGATCGTCGGCGTGGCGTACGACGGTATGGATGCCTACGCGAAGATCCAATCTTTAAAGCCCGACATCGCCATCATAGACGGCGTGATGCCCAAGCTCGACGGGCTCGGCGTATTGGAAAAGCTGAACCTCTGCAACGAAACCCAAGGCTACGCGCCGATCTGCATCATCCTTTCCGCCATCACGCAGGACAAAATCACGCAAAAAGCGATCGAATTGGGGGCTGAGTACTACATAGCGAAGCCCTTTGACTTGGAATCGCTGGTAACCCGTATCCGCCAACTCAAAACGCAAATAAAAAACCCCTTAAAAGGGGTGGACGCACGGAGCCTGAAAAACCGCGCCGTAAACTTGGAAACGAAGGTGACCGGCATCCTGCATGAAATCGGCGTACCCGCACACATCCGCGGCTACCATTACATGCGCGAAGCCATCATGATGGCGGTGGACGATATCGACGTGCTTAATTACATCACGAAGGAGCTGTATCCCACCATCGCGAAGAAGTGCAACACCACGCCCTCCCGCGTGGAGCGGGCGATACGCCACGCGATCGAGGTCGCGTGGAGCCGCGGCAAAGTGGACGTGATCGACAGCCTGTTCGGGTATACGATATCGAACCATAAAGGTAAACCGACCAATTCGGAATTTATCGCGCTGATAGCGGACCGTTTGCGCTTGGAACAAAAGGCAAGCTAAAAAAAGCATCCGAAAAACTTGACAATCGGGTTTTCTGTTCATATACTTTCGGTTGCCATAGACAGCAGGTATTTTTATGATGTAAACCCTGCCGAGGCGTGGAAGTTTATATATCGCTTTTTTTGATGCGCGTATAAGCCCCGTGACTATGGTTTAGTCCGGGGCTTTTATTATGCCCCGAGAAAGGAGTGAAATATGACCAATTTGGAAAAGAATCGTGTCGCCAAGGACGTCGTCGTCAAGGAAATACGCGGAAAGCTGGACCGTGCCAAGTCCATCGTGCTGGTTAACGCACGCGGGTTAACCGTCGAACAGGATACGCTTTTACGTAAGACGCTGCGCCAAGCCGGCGGCATCGATTACAAGGTGTACAAGAATACCATGATTTCGCGCGCCATCGAAGGCACAAACTTTGCCGGGCTCGACGAATACTTGGCAGGACCCACGGCGGCGGCTTTTTCGTATGAGGACGCGACGGCGGCGGCGGCACAAGTCAGTAAACACCTGAAAGCCATGCCTAAGCTGGAATTTAAGGCGTGCGCCATCGACGGCACCGTATACGACGCGGCGGCTACCAAGGAAATCGCCGAAATCCCGCCAAGGGAAGTATTGCTGTCTCGCCTGCTCGGCTCGTTTAAGTCCCCCATGGCAAGTTTCGCGCGGGTGGTGAACGCCATCGCCGAAGAAAAGGGCAGCGGCAAACCCTCGCCCGAACCCGAATCAACGGAAGCAGCATAATTAAAAAAGGAGAAATCAACCATGGCAAAATTAGCAATCGCGGATATCATCGAAGCCATCAAGGAGCTTTCGGTGCTGGAGCTTAACGAACTCGTTAAGGCCGCAGAAGAAGAATTCGGCGTATCCGCCGCCGCAGGCGTTATGATGGCCGGACCCGCAGCGGGCCCCGCCGCCGAAGTAGAGGAAAAGACCGAATTCGACGTAGAGCTTACCGAAGTCGGCGCCGAAAAGATCAAGGTTATCAAGGTAGTACGTGAAATCACCGGTTTGGGCTTAAAGGAAGCGAAAGAACTCGTTGACTCCGCACCCAAGATGGTAAAGGAAGCGTTACCGAAGGCGGAAGCCGAGGAAATCGCGAAGAAGCTCGGCGAAGCAGGCGCGAAAGCCACATTGAAGTAGAGGGAGGAACCATACAATGGCTCATAAGTATGTATATATGTTCAAGGAAGGCAACAAGGACATGAAAAACCTGCTGGGCGGCAAGGGCGCGAACCTTTGCGAAATGATCAAGCTCGGCATCCCCGTACCCAACGGCTTTATCGTGTCCACCGAAGCCTGCACCCACTACAACAAGCACGGTAAGGTGATCGACGGCGATATTAAGGCGCAGATCGACGCCTGTGTTGTGCAACTGGAAGAAATCACCGGGAAAAAATTCGGCGACGCAAAGAACCCGCTTTTGGTGGGCGTACGCTCCGGCGCGAGGGTATCCCTCCCGGGTATGATGGACACCGTCCTTAACCTGGGTATCAACGACGAAGCTGCCGAAGGGCTTGCCGCGCTTGCGGGCGGGCGCTTCGCGTACGACTCCTACCGCCGTTTTATCATGATGTTCGCGGACGTCGTCATCGGCGTATCTAAACACAAATTCGAACACGACTTGGCGGAATACAAGGAAGCGAAGGGCTACAAGGAAGACACCGAGCTCACCGAAGCCGACTGGCGCGAAGTAGTAGAGCGGTTCAAGAAAATCTACCGCGACGACCAAGGCAAGGACTTTCCCTCCGACGCGAAGGAACAACTCTACGCCGCCATCGCCGCCGTATTCGAATCATGGGACAACGAACGCGCCTTCGTATACCGCCGCCTTAACGACATCCCCTACGAATGGGGTACCGCCGTCAACGTACAGCAAATGGTATTCGGCAACTTGGGCGACACCTCCGGCACGGGCGTGGTATTCAGCCGCAACGCCGCCAACGGCGTGGACGAAATGTACGGCGAATTCCTCATGAACGCCCAAGGCGAGGACGTGGTAGCCGGCGTTCGCACCCCCGAGAACTTCACCAAGCTGGAAGCGATAAATAAACAAGCCTACGACGAGTTCCTCGTCCACGCCAAACACCTTGAAAAACATTACAAATACGTGCAGGACATGGAGTTTACCATCGAAAACGGCAAGCTGTTCGTATTACAAACGCGTAACGGCAAATGCACCGCCCACGCCGCGTTGAAGTTCGCCGTGGATATGGTGAACGAAGGTATCCTGACGGTTGACGAAGCGTTGCTTTCCGTGGACCCCAAGGCGCTTGACCAACTCCTGCACCCCATGTTCGACGAAGCCTCCCTCAAAGCCGCCAAGAAAATCGGCTCCGGCTTACCCGCCAGCCCCGGCGCGGCGGTAGGACAGGTATATTTCGAAGCCGCTGACGCCGTCGAGGCCCACGCCCGCGGCGAAGCCGTCATCCTCGTCCGCTCGGAAACCTCCCCCGACGACATTATGGGCATGGTCGTTTCGAAGGCGTTCCTCACGGCTAAGGGCGGTACGTCCTCCCACGCCGCGCTCGTAGCGCGCCAAATGGGCTGTTGCTGCATTTGCGGCTGCGAAGAAATCCGCTTTAACGCCGACGGCAAGTCCTTTACGCTGGGCGGGGAAACAATTAAGGAAGGCGACTTCATCTCCCTTAACGGTACCACAGGCAATATCTACGTCGGCAAAATCAAGACCGTTGAAGTCAAGACCGACACGGGCGATTTCGGTACGCTCATGAGCTGGGCGGAAGGGGTAAAGGGCGCGGTAGGCGTACGCACAAACGCCGACGCCCCCGCCGACGCGCAAAAAGCCCTTGGCTTCGGCGCCATCGGCATCGGCTTGACCCGTACCGAACACATGTTCTTCGAAGCGGACAGGTTGCCCAAGGTACGCAAGATGATCCTTGCGGAAACCGAAGTCGAACGCCGCGCCGCACTCGACGAGCTGCTCCCCTTGCAAAAAGGCGATTTCAAAGGCATCTACGAAGTGATGGGCGACAAACCCGTTACCATCCGTCTGCTTGACCCGCCGTTGCATGAATTCATGCCCCAAAGGGAAGAGGACTTCGCACAGGTGGCGAAGGATTTGGGCAAATCCGTGGAGGAAGTCAAGCAAAAAGCCGCTTCCCTGCACGAGCTTAACCCCATGATGGGCCACCGCGGCTGCCGCCTCACCGTTTCCTACCCGGAAATCGGTGAAATGCAAACCCGCGCCATCATCGAGGCCGCCATCGAAGTCAAGAAGGAAAAAGGCTTCGACATCAAGCCCGAAATCATGATCCCCCTCGTGGGCGACGTGAAGGAAACGAAGTTCGTACGCGACATCATCGACCGCGTGGCGAAGGACCTCGTAGCCAAGGCCGGCATCACCCTTGACTATTCCGTGGGCACCATGATCGAAATCCCCCGCGCCTGCGTACTCGCCGACCGAATCGCCAGCGAAGCGGGCAGCGAATTCTTCTCCTTCGGTACCAACGACCTGACCCAAATGACCTACGGCATCTCCCGCGACGACGCAGGGACCATCCTCAAGGATTACATCGAAAACGTAATCTACGAAGGCGACCCCTTTGCAAAGCTGGACACAGCGGGCGTAGGCGAACTCATGCGCATGGCTGTAGAAAAGGGACGCAAAGCGAACCCCAACCTCAAGATCGGCATCTGCGGCGAACACGGCGGCGACCCGTCGTCAATCGCGTTCTGCGCATCGATCGGGCTCGACTACGTTTCCTGCTCACCGTTCCGCGTGCCGATCGCAAGATTGGCTGCCGCGCAATGTGCGATCAGGGCGAAAAAGTAAGATTAGAAGATTCGAATCAAAAGATTAAAGATTAAACAAAAAATAAAACCATGGGGCGCTGCCCCACACCCCGCGAGTTTTTAAAAAGCTCGACCAAAACTTTATTATTAAGAAGCCCGCGTCCGCGGGCTTCTTGCGTGGTGAAGGATATATATTTTACGTCCACTCTACATCGAAGCCCAAGCCCCGTATAAAACTTTCAAAAGAACTTTCGAAGTTCCTGCGGGCGGATTCGATTGTCCTTTCGTTGACCATTCTTGCTTCCATTTCCGCTTCCAGCTCCCTTTGGGCTTCAAATACCTGATTAAGTATGTTTTGGTTAAAGGACACCAACGGGTTGGAACGGATGCGGTCCACCAAATCAAAATTCCTTACCGTCGATTCCGCAACAATTCGGATGGATGACCGTTGGATATACACGATGTTATCCTCTACGCGCATATTTATGGACTCCAAGTCGTTAACACCAAGGCGGATAATAGAATCGAACTCCAGTATCAACGTAATTTCCCCGGGATTGGCGAAGCCCCTCGGGATTACGGTTTTCCTTGCTTGGTTGCGGGATTCGATTTCCAAGGTGGTTATACGAAACATATCGGTTATAAAGCCGCGCAAGATTTGTAATTCTTCCTCGCCGGTTTGCGTTTCATTTTCCTTCATCGTAAGGGCAAATTCCGCATCGTTCCTAAAATTCATGTCATCATCGAATTGCGGGGTAGCATCCAGTATCGCCAGCACACCCTCATAATCGTTAATAATAAATAATTCGTTTATACGCCTAATCATGTCACTACGGAAAATACCGTGTTCGGCATCCCTGCGCAATGCGTTTGCTTCGGGGAAGTCGTCCAAATAATTAAGCAGCTTGATTGCGCTGGCGTACCGGTTGTTTTGGATGGCGTTACCGACTTCCGAGCGGAGTAATTCGATTTCCGCTTGCTCCCTGTCATATGCGTCATCGTCATCGACATTGCCGCCGTTGTTGACGCCGCATCCGGCAAGTAAAAGCATAATCGTAACGATTACGGCTGATAAGTACATATTTTTCACGCGGGTTCCTCCTATTCCCATATAACGGTTAAACCGACGCCGTTGCTGACCGCTTCGAACGCCGCCATAAAGTTGCGCCTTGCGGTTTCCCTGTTCCTTTCGTTATTCAACCTTTGCGCGGCGGTTTCTTCATAACCCTTTTGCGCAGCAAAGATTTCATCGACAATGGCTTGTGTGCGCCTCACCATGGGATTGCTTTTAAATTCATTGGTCCGCCGAAAGTTCCTTACCGATGCCGATAGGACGTCGATGTTAATGCTAGACGCCTCCACGAATAAAATGTCGCCTATCCTGCGCATCCGTATACGGTCAGCGTCCCGCACCCCGAACAACACGGTAGAATCGTATTGCAAAATAAACGTGATGGTTCCGGGGTTTACGAAGCCGCCGGGGACGATGGTTAAAACGGATAAGTTGCTTGTTTCAATCTCCAACGTAATTGTGTTGAACACATCCTTGAAAATTTCATCAAGCACGTCAATGCTGACCGCTTGGATGCCGGGTTCGGTAAACAAAATATTCCGCACAAAGCCGAAAATGTTGTAACCGACAGAAAACACAAAGATAATCAAGACAGATATCCCGATGAAGAATACCAATTTAAACTTCGCGCCCAGCGCGTGCTTTAATGCGTTTAACATCTTCAATTTGACCATACCTTCCTATGTAGTCTAGGTTACAACTCCCACGGGGCGAAAGACGGTTTGCCTCCCGCCCGCGGGGCTGCGAAAAATAAAAAGTGTGTAGGGACGGCAGAAACCTGCCATCACCTACACACTTTGGATAATCCAAATATTAAACAAACCTTAGCCGTTAAACCACGAAAACACAACCGAAGCAAATCATATGCCTCATTGATACAGGCAAAAATCAATGCTAAACTGTAAATACGTGGTGGCAGGCGCAAGCCTGTGTGTGTTAGGCGATGTACGAGATCCCTACACTTCGCCGTGGGGTGTTTCCAGCACCGCACGGTCACTACGTTTTTTGTTGCGCATTTATTTTATCATAGTAAAATCTAAAAGTGCAAATTTTCATCCATAGAAAACAAATGCGGACCTATTAGATCCGAAGTTAAAACGAATATACAAAAAACCGGGATGCCAACACACCAGATACCAGTGGGGCGGGGGCGGGCGGATGTTCCATAAGCCGCGCCTACGTAATCGGACGATGAACGGCGAACGGGCGCGTTATGTGGTTGGCATCGGGTGCTTGTCAACCGATGCAACCACTTCGCGCACGGAGCCGTTCATCGTCCGATTACGTTCAGCGCGGCGTTGGAACATCCGCCCGCCCCCGCCCCACGGAACAGGATCAAGTAAGACAACCCCTAAGGGTACCATGTATTAACTTCGCTACGTTCGCTTTATTACCCCCGTTTACATATAGGTATACGAATTTCCGTACAGCACTGCCCGTCGTCCCGCCAATCGGAATGGGCGCGTTCGTCGTGGTATTCGTAGTCAACCCGGGTGCCATCATATTCATATTCGGATTGCGGCAACCAATCATCCAACACATATTTCCATGTATCTTGTAAAACGGCGAGTTGTTTTTCGTCCCCCGCCAACGGGGTTGTGAAAACGGCGTATAGTCCGCCGGGTATTTCATGCCGGTACGTGCCCGGGCGCTGCGGGACGGCAAAGTCGCTTTTATCCACGCCAACGCCGATCATGTACGTAAAACAATCGTGTTCTTCGTCCACGTCCAGACACAGGATGACTTCGCAATGGTGAAAATTTGTGTGCGTGTGGAACAAAGTGGACAACTCCGCGGCGTAGTCCTTCTTCGCTGTGTCATAAAAGCCCGGTAAGTTCGCAATACTTTTGATGTCCGGCATCCTGTGCCGCGAAGCATACCCGATAACGGAAAACGGGGTAAGTTCTTTGATTTCAACTTGCATTTTTATTCCTCCATGTTTGATTTTTACGTTATAAACCGTCGCCTTTACGGGCGGGGACGCGGTGATATGCAATCGGTACAACGAAGACGGATAACCAAAATGCTTTTTAAACGCCTTGGTGAATCCCGCGTGGGTTTCGAATCCGTAATCCATCGCCGCGTTAATTATCTTTTCGCCCCGTGACAAGTCATACAACGCATATTCCAATTTGCGCCGGGTTACATAATGATTGAACGGCGTCCCGATCAATTCGATAAACACCCTGCGGAAATGATACAGGGAATAATTGGCCATGCGCGCAAATTCATCGGCTTGGATGTTTTCCGTAATCCTCTTGTCGATTTCATCAAGAACCGATTGAATGATTGGCCCATACTCCATGATTTCATCTCCCTGCGCTTGGTTGAAATAATTTTACCACGGGAAAATCGGTCCGCTTTTCCCGTTTGGCTGTAATTAAGGCTGTAATTAAGGCTGTAATTATATTAAAGTTGACAAATACATACCCAATGCATACGCTTACGCGGGGGGTATGTATATGAACAAACGCATTACATACAAACGCCGGATGGCGTTGATCTTTATCCTGACCGTGGCGTTTACCGTTTTCCCCGGCGTGGCGGTTCTCGCCGCGTCCCCCGCCGATGAACCGCCGATGATTTATGTCGGCACCGTTTATGTAGAGTACACGGGCTTTGCCATCCTCCCCGACCCAAACAAACCGAATCACTTCGCTTTGGCTGTACGCCCGATTGCGGAAGCCGCCGGTTATACCGTAACGGGTTCGCGCGGCGGCGCGGTATTACGCGCGTGGGATGCGGAAATCCATTTATGGACGAACGTGGACGCTTACGTCCGTATGTACCCGAACGGAAATGAAAACCGGCACGCGTTGGCGGACGCACCGTTTGCGTACAACGGCCGGTTATATTTAAACGCCGACACGCTGGCTGAAATGCTGGGCTTTGTTTTGATTAAAACGCATGATAACGCGGGGGAAAGTGTTTGGCATTTTGTTTATCCGAACGCAGCCGTTGAAGCACGTTACCGTCATAACGGTTTAGTCTTCCAATCCTTTACGGCGCAACATGGCGGCGGTTTTATCTACGGGCAAAACCGCGAACCCATACGCGGGATGCGAGTCGGCAGCCGCGGCAACGGAGGGGACCACGGATGCGGACCGTTTGCGGTATATAACGCGCTGCGTTACTTGGGCAATGAAAGTGTAACCCCGGCAAGCGTGATCCGTTTCTTAGAGTATAATAGCGGCATGAATTTAGGCGGCCTCGCGGGTACCAACCCCGAAGCGCTGGTCCGATACATACGCCGTGCGGGGTTCGGCGCGGACATCCTGTACCGTCCGGAAGAAACGGACAAACAAATCCAAGCCGCCGACGCCGCGATCCTTTTATACGGGCGCGTACGCGGCGGTTTCTTCGTCCATTATGTGATGGTGCGTTACGAAGCGGGTGAAAGCGGGCCCGGCAGTTTTTACGTTTACAACGAATTCGGCGGCGATACACGGCCGCGCGTTTATGATTCCATGGATGCGCTCGTTGCCGAAAGGGGATACCGAATAACCGCGTTGATAACCGTTAATTAATTTATACCGCTCTATCCTGAAAATAATAAGCGATGTTTTTCGCGTGGTCGGCCACGCGTTCGAGGTCGGAGACCATACCCACAAAAGCGACACCCCCGCGGGGATCGCTTTTTTCCGTTTTGTGGCGTTTTATGTGGTTTTCGGTATAGAGCTTGTCGAGGGCGTTGACGGTGTCCTCGAGGTCGAAGATTTTTTGCAAGTGTTCGTCCGAGGGGTTATCAAAGGCTTGGAGCGTGAGCGAAAGCATTTGTACCACGTCGTTACCCATGGTGGAGAGCTCCTCCAAGGCGATGGGGGAAAGGCGGGGCTTGTGCTTCTTTTTGGTGCGGACATTGTATTTGGCGATATTTTCGGCGTGGGCCGCGATACGTTCGAAGTCGGAAGCGATGTAAAGGAGCGTGGAAAGGCGCTTCATATCGGCGGCGGATTCGATGTGCTCCATTTCCATGAGCATGGAGGTAATCTGCTTGTTAAGGTATTTGATGGACGAATCGCCTTCGATAACACCGGCTTTTTTTTCTTCGTCGCCCGACAAAAACGCCTCGATGGCGAGCTCCAGGTTGATGAGGGCCATCGTGCCCATGCGTTTGAGCTCGTTATAGGCTTGTTCGATGGCGACGGTAGGCGTCGCCGTGCTGTCGGACTTGATGTAGACGAGGTGCTTCGCGTCCACCCACTGGGTGCGCTTCGGGATAAACGTATACATAAGCGCGGCGAGGTGTTTGACGAAGGGTAAAAAGGCCGCGGTCAACGCCAGCTTAAATGCGGTGTAGAACATGGCGACCTGCGTCGCGCCCGAATGCCATGTGCGGGTAAAGAATTCCGGTATACCGGGTGCGGCGGAAATCAAAGTGCCGAAGATAACCACGCCGATGGATATGTAAAGGAGATTGGCCAAAGCCGCGCGTTTCGATTCGCGTTTGCCGGCGAAGGACGCGATCAAAGCGGTGATAGTCGTACCCGCGCTGATACCCAACACGAGGTAAGCGGCTGTGGTAAAATCAATATCCACGCCCTGTACGTACAGCGTTACGAGGATACCCGTCGCGGCCGTTGAGCTTTGGATGATGGCGGTAAAGGTGAAGCCCGCGAGTATAGCGAGGAAAGGATTTTTGAAAGTGTACAGCATAGCTTGGAAACCTTCCGTATTGGCGAACATTCGCAAGGGTCCGCCCATCACGGAAAGGCCGAAGAACAAAACACCCACGCCCAGTAAGATAAAACCGAAATCCTTTACCGTCTTGCGTTTCGCAAACAGATAAGTAATGATCCCGAAGAAGATAAACATGGGTGCGAAGGCCGTGATACCCGGGAAGCTGAACAAATGCGCCGTCATGGTCGTGCCGATGTGCGCGCCCATGATCAACGTAATCGCCTGCGATAATGTCATAAGGCCCGAATTGATGAAGCCGACGGCCATAACGGACGTCGCCGTGGAACTTTGTATGATAACCGTGACGACCGCACCGACGGCCACCCCCAAGAAACGGTTGGAAGTGGCCTTTTCGATTACGATGCGCATACGGTTGCCGGCGAGCTCCTCAAGGCCGTCCATCATCATTTTCATGCCGTAGAGGAACAGGCCGAGGCCGCCGAAGATTAAAAAGATATTGGTTACGAGGTCGTTCATTCCCGTTTATCCTCTGTGATTAATTTCGCCTTCCGCTCCGCCCTGTATTGCTGGATGAAGGGATATACGATGGCGGCTACCGCCAAGATCAGGAATATCAACGCCAGCGGGCGGGTATAGAAACCGGCCGCACCGTCACGCATGATGGCGCGGCGGAAGTTCATTTCCATGATGCGCCCCAATACGACACCCAGCACCACGGGCGCAACCGGGTAACCGAACCGTTTAAATATCCAGCCGATCAGCCCAAAAGCGATACATACACCCACGTCAAACATGGAATTACGGATGGCGAAGCTGCCGATAATCGTAAACAGGAAAATAAAGGTATAGAGGATGGGTTTCTTCACGTTGGTCGTACGTACCCATACACGCAGGCCCGCCCAGCCGATGAACAATACGAACGTGCTTGCGATAAACATGGACGCGAACATGCCGTATACGAGCGTGGGTTGGTCGCGGAACATTTCCGGCCCGGGGTTGATCCCGTGTATCATCAACGCGCTCATCAATACGGCTACCGTCGGCGCGCCGGGTATACCCAACGCAAGCATGGGTACAAGGGAACCCCCTGTGTTCGCGCTGTCGGATGCGCCCGACGCCGCCACGCCTTCTGGTGCGCCCTTGCCGAAGTTGGCGGAATTTTTACTCACACGTTTCTCCAAGTCATACGCAAGGAACGACGCGATCGCCGAACCCGCGCCCGGCAGGATACCTACCAGCGTACCCACGACGCTGGCGCGCAGCATTTCCCACTTTAGCTTCCAATAATACAGGAGCTTGGGGTAGGTATAGGTATGCTTTTCGTGTTTCTGATCGCTTGTCTTATAGTTTTCCAAATTGTGAAAGAGCTCGCCCAGCGCAAAGAGGCCGATAAGGATCGGCATCAAGTGGAACCCGTCGAACAAGCGGATCAGGCCGAACGTATACCGCTGCGTACCCAGCAAGGGGTCCGTACCCATCGTGTTGAGCAAAAGACCGAAAAGCACCGCGATAAGCGCTTTCTGCCAATGCTTTCCGCCCAAGGTCGCCACGGACGCCAAACCCAGCACGCACAACGCGAAATATTCCGCCGACCAGAAGTTAAGCGCCCAACGCGCCATGGGCGTCGCAAAAAGCACCAACACCAAGGTACCGAAAATGCCGCCTACAAAGGAAGACCACAGCAGGATACCCAAAGCCTCCCCGCCGCGCCCCGATTTGGCCATGGGATAACCGTCGAACAACGTAGGCACCGACGACGGCGTACCGGGCGTGTTGATCGTCACCGCGGGGATACAGCCGGAATAGTTGCCGCCCTTGTAGCAGCCCAATAACAAAGCCATGCCGTACAGCGGGTTCATGGTGAAGGTGAACGGGAGCAACAAAGCTACCGCCATGGAAGTGGAAATTCCGGGGATCGTCCCCAAAACAATACCCACGGCGACGCCGATAAAAATCATTAACAGGGGCATGAAACCCATCATGAGGACCGTGCCGTCGAACAAATTACGCAATAGTTCCATCAGGCAAACCCCCTCATGATATTCGTGATAATGCTGCCTACGGGCAACCGCACGTTCAAAAGCTGCGCGAATACAAAATACGTGAACACGACCCAGCCCGCCGGTACGGCGATCAACTCGACCTTACTGCGGCAACCCAATATCCACATGAGCACCACGATAAACAAAGCCGACGAAATATAATAGCCGATGTAATTGAAAAGGCCCACGCTGATCACCAGTGCCGTCAGCACGATGCCGACCATCTTAAGGTTACCCCATTTTGGGTCGGGGTCGTTTTTACCGCGGATGATGGGGATCAACGTCAATATCACCGTAGGAATCAACGCATAAACCCACAAACGGGGGATGGTATACGAGGGCGGCATGTTACCCGTAAAGATCGAACGCCCCGGGAAGGTAAACGATATCAAATAAAAGACGATCCCCACCCATGTGATGGCGGCCAACACCATTAATTGGCCCCGAAAGGGATGTATCTTCTTAAACGGGACGGTTAACAAAAACACCGCGCCCAAGAAAACCGCAAGCAACACGAATTGCCATGGCCAAGCTAAACCGGCCAGCCAGCGTCCCATCGTAACCATGCGATCAGTCCAATATCCCTAAATAACGCGACCAATACAACGTCGTATCGATCGTATCCTGAATGATCGCGCGGAATTCCTCGGTGAACACCGCCGTGGGAGCGATCGCGTTGCCCGCGTTGTATTCGATCCATTCGGGATTGCGGCTTACTTGTGTCACGAGGTTTTGGAACCATTCGATCATTTCGGGGGGTGTGCCTTTGCGCACGGCGTAACCGCGCCACATATGCATGTCATTAAGCTGAGGGAAGCCGAGCTCCGCGAAGGTGGGGGAATCCTCGAATCCGGGCATACGCTCGGGGGATGCGATCGCGGCTACCCACAGATCACGGCCCGACGTATCGAAGGGATTACCCATTTGTACGTGGGCTTCGCCGCCCAATACGGCCGCCGCACCCAAGGGGCCGGATTCGAACGGCATGGCCATGCCTTCTACGCCCGTAGCCTGCCATATCAATAATGCCTCAAAATGTTTGTTGCCGCCTAATACGGGTACGGCCCAAATCTGCTCGCCGCCCATTTCGCGGGCTTGGTTCAACACGCCATTAAAGTCCATGCCCGCGTTTTTGGCTTCGTTGGTGATAATGACGGCTGCGGGGTCACGTTGGATCTTGGCAATCCAATGATAACCGTCGATGTAATGGTTTAAGTCCCAACCCTGCGCTACGGCGGTGTTTACGTTGGACATCGCCGCACCGAAGATCGTATATCCGTCCGCCGGGCGTCCCAGCACTTCGTCGGAAGCGATGCGGGTACCGCCGCCGGCCATGTTTTCCACGATGATCGTCGCATCCGTATATTGGCGCGCGATATCGATGAACAAGCGGGTGGCTACGTCCATACCGCCGCCGGGCGCCACATGGGTAACGATGGTGATGGGTTGGGCGTAGGGACTCCACGCGCCGGATACCGTATCATCGTCCCTGTTGCAAGCGGCCAACACAAGCGTTAATGCCGCCGTTAATATGATTAAACCCATTATTTTTTTCATTGTAACCTTCCTCCTTATGGATTGAAACCTTATACGCGCGCGCGGGGCTTCGATAGCAATTCGTAAGCCATGCCGTGGCGCAAACCGCGGTCGCTTACGGTTAATTCGTCCGCGTTTAAACGGGTTAATATCGCTTTTAATATACAGGCTCCGGCTAAGATAACATCCGCCCGTCGGGGTTGCAAACCCGTGACGGCCTTACGTTCCTCAAGCGTCTTCGCGCTGTAGTCGGCGATTTGCGCTTCCACATCGGCGCGGGTCAATTTTGACCCTTGGATGATGTCGGGGTCGTATTTTTCCATCTTATGCTTGACCGCGCCCATGCTCGTCACCGTACCGCCGATGCCGACGAGCTTGGACGGCGAACCTTCCAAACCGCCGTCGGCTAAATCATCCATGATTTCCGCCAACGCGTTTTCCACGCTTTCGGGCGTTACGGGATCTGACGTGAAATGCTTTTCCGTGATGCGAATCGCACCGAGGTCGATGGAAAAGCGTTTCTTGATTTCATCCCCTTCGCCGAACACGAATTCCGTACTGCCTCCGCCCGTGTCGAACACGGCCACGCCGCCGTCACCGACCGCACCCAAACCGGACAGCACCGCCATGTACGACAGTCGCGCTTCCTCTTCGCCGGGGATGACGGACAACGTTATGTCGGCGGTATCCTTTACCCGCCGAATAAAATCCGCGGTATTCCCCGCGTTGCGCAAAGCCATCGTACCCACGCAGCGGATTTCGTCCGCGCCTGCGTCGCGCGCTTTGTTTGCGAAAACAGATATGGCGGCAATGTTACGCTCCATCGCTTCGGGGGAAATGACACCCGTTTCGCGCAGGCCTTCACCCAAACGGGCGATGTCGTTTTCGTCGGCGATCGTTTTTAACGTACCGTCGGTATTTAATCCGCCGAGGATATATTTGATCGAGTTGGAACCTACGTCTATGACCGCAACGGTCCTCGCTTCGTCCATAACTATACCCCCAACCCGACGGCGGTCTTCATGGCATTGATGTAGTTGATGTTTTCGAATCCGTCCGCGCCCAACTCGCGTACGGTGGAGATAACCAACGCGGGGTCGGTATGCTCCACGCATATCGTCCGCATGGGTACGCCGTTAAATTTGGTTTCGGCGATCTCCACGGTTGTGCCGTTGATCTTATAGGCGTGGCGTTCCTTCTCCACGTCCACTACGCGGAGGGTATCGCAGGGGATGATCATTTCCTCGAGGAATTGCTCGAAAGTATACGCATCCCGCTTAAAGAAAGGGGCTTGCGTTTTGAAGAATACGCGGAACAACCGTTCCAGCGCGTCGACACCGATGGGGAAGCCTTCCTTCATCGCCGGGTACCATTGCTCCAGCTTGTCGGCGTTGATTTCCTTCAGTGACTTTACGTCCACCAGGTCGTAGCGGATCTTCACGTTTTCGTCGCTTACCTTGGAAAGGATGTACTTCTCTTGGCTGGATTTCGTGCCTTCGTTGGTATATTGCCTGATCTTTTCCTCCGCTGCGCCGAAGTCTTGGCCGAAGGTACGCCATTCCCAGCGGGGTATGATAACCGTTGACATGTAATTTCCCCTTTCTTCATTATAATGCATTACGGTTCCCGTAACCGAACTGTAATATAGTTTGTAAATATAGGCAATAAACGATGTTTTGTGGAATCCACAAGGTAAATGTTGTGGACCAAAATCGACAATCAAATGATATAATTATTTGTAAAATAATGTTACATAAAGGTTGTGGCGGGATGTACATGGATTATTTCCGATACTTCGAGGAAGTGGCACGTGCGATGAGCTTCACCAAGGCATCGAAGAACCTGCACATTTCGCAGCAAGCCTTAAGCGAATACATCAAACGCATGGAGCAGCACTTCGACATCGCGCTTTTTAACCGTAAGCCTACATTACACCTTACCCACGCCGGGGAACTGTTGCGCGAATACATAAGCCAATCCGTCTACCGCGAAGAACAGTTGCTCGCCGATTTCAGCCGCATCCGTACGCGGCAGGTGGGGCGTATCCGTTTGGGCATTACGCCCACACGCGCGCCGATCTTTTTTCCGCTTATCTTCACGCGGTTTAATAAGATGCACCCCGCGGTCGAGCTTTCGCTGCGCGAGGACCACACGCAGTTCCTCGTGAAGGACTTGGCCGAAGGGAAGATCGATTTCGTCATCGCACTCGAAAATACGGGCGTACAATTGAGCCGCACCGTCACGACCACCACCCTGCTACAAGACCGTAAGCTCTACTTTCTTGCGGCGAAACCGCTTCTGCTCAACGCCGGCTTTCCGCCGCGGCGCATCCCCCATGCCGTGTCCCGCGGGGTCGCACTGGAGCAAATCAAACAAATACCCATCATCCTAAAACCCGGTATTTCCCGCATCCACGACCAAGTATTCCAGGAATATCAAAAACGGAAAATTAAACCCAAAATCGTCATCGAATCCAGCCATGTATTCCCGCTCCTGCCCTTGTGCGCGGCGGGTAACGCGGGCGCGTTCGTTTCCCATACCATCCTGCGCTACATAACCGAACACTATCCGCACATCATGGATCGGATGTTGGCCTTACCCGTCAATAACCTGCCGATCAACTGCGATGTCGCCCTCATGTATTGCGGCGGTGTGCCGATGTCGGTGCATTTTGAGGATTTTATGCTTGTTACGAAGGAAGTGTTTGCGGCGTATTGATGTGAACGGGTTTTTGTTATGGCTCCGAGCGACGGCGCGGAGGGATGTGACGCGCGCTTAGCAAAATCGGATGATGAGCGGAGCCGATCATCATCCGATTTTGCAGGCACGCTTACACATCCCTCCGCGCCGTCTTGCGGCGTTAACGGGGGGGGGGAGTATGTTATGAATATTGCAAAACAAATAAAATAATTGTAAAATTTTAGAAAATAATATATTGATATGAAATGAATTACTTACGTACATATAATTTTGAGAGGATGAAAAATATGCAAGAATTATTAAAGATGGTACAGGAATTAAATCAATGGTTTGGATTTTTTGGCATTGACAGTCCGCTTGAAAGTGCAGCCACGGTAGTATGCGTAATAATGATTGTCATTGGTTTTGTGCAAGCATTTTTCGGGTTTAGGATTTTTAAGTTGCAATTAGCGGTTAGTGCGTTTTTTGCGGGTATAATAATTGGCATGATATTAGGTACGGTTATATTGGGTGAATGGCAATTTGGTATTTTATTTGGTTTTGTGAGCGGCACTATACTTGCCATCGTATCATATAAATTGTATACGATGGCGTTATTTATTGGTGTTTTCGGGATTATTTCATTGGTATCATTGTTTGCATCGATTGTGATGTCTAATGAAGCCATTCTGATTTTGGGAATATTTTTAGGAATAATCGGCGGTATTGTTGCTTTAGTAATAAATAAAATGGCAATAATTATTACCACTGCTATCGCCGGTGGGATTTTGGTTTTTCAAGGTACAGTACCTCTTGAAGGTATTGAGCAAGGGGTAGCTGTTTTATTAGGTGTCGCTATTGGTGTGGGGGGTGCGTTTTTTCAATATTATAAAGGACCAAAGGAACTACATTTAAAAGAAAAAAATATTAACTTGATAAACCGTGAAAGTGCTATTATTAATATATTACGACTTCATAAAGAAAAGATTCTTTTAATCGTAGGCTTCGGTTATATTATTTTTGTTATCGTAATGATTTTCAATGTAACAATGACATTGGTAGAAGTTGGACTTTTTGTAATTTTATCAATATTATATTTATTAATATTTTTTTGGATATATTTAAAACAGCGTAAACACAATCACTCTAAAAATCACTTAAATATAACGGTATTGAAATGTATATGCGGATACGAATTTAATGAAGATGTGAAATTTTGTCCGCATTGTGGCAATCCGCCACCCGTAAGGGAAGATAAGTTATTAACTCCGCCCGATTCTTCGGTCGGTTTAATTTTTAAAGACAGTAAAGTGAAAGAAGAGCAAAAAATAAAAACAGCGTTTAAAGGGAACCATCTTGTTTTTTTCATCATTACTATTATTACGATTATTTGGAATGTAATGATTTTTGAGGATACATTAGGTTATTTACGCATTTTTGGTGGCCATGTAAGAAGCATAAACATACAAAGTCAAATAATATTAGAATATTTGATATTTACATTACCTACTTACATTATATTAGTGACAATGTTCTTATTCCGACGTAAACGTCGTCAAAATATACGAGGTTCGTTAGCTAATTGGAAATTATCCGATATCATCATATATTTCGTTAACTATGTTGTTTTATTGGGTGTTATAAGCTGGGCTTGGTCATTAGATGGCCGTGGAAATTTAGATTTAACGGGTTTAATTATTTCTTTACTTTCTATTTCTTTTTTACTTTTGTCAATTATATTATGGGTTATAAAATTAAGTAAAAGGACAAAATTACAATATTTTTCCCAAGACATAGCAATGCCGTCAGAACATTTTTGTTCTTGCGGTCGTATATTTAAATCCGGTGAAATATTCTGCTCGGGTTGTGGCAATCCATTTAAAACAAAAGAACCCGCTCTAAACGAAGCCACTCCGGTGGAAGCCACACCAGAAGATGAAACCATGCCGTTAGAAGAAATTAAGCCGCAATCTTGTACTTGTGGATATACAATACAAGAAGGACAGCGTTTTTGTCCTGATTGCGGAACAGAAAATCCCATCATAAAATTATAAACTCATTGGGGACTACGAAATAACAAACAATCTTTTCCCGATATTCCCGCAAGACGGCGCAGCCTGATGCGAAAGCGCGCCTACGAAATCGGGCGGTAAGCGGCGAACGGGCGCGTTATGTGGTTGGCGTCGGGTGCTTGCAACCGAAGCAACCACTTCGCGCACGGAGCCGCTTACCGCCCGATTTCGTTAAGTGCGCTTTCGCATCAGGCCGCGCCGTCGTCCGAAGCCACGGCGCAAACCCGTTCACTTCAACAACAAATCCATCAACCCTCCATAACCTCAAACACAAAAGACATATAATTCTTCCCGTCGTCAGGTTGGGGGTAATCGATGGATTTAATCTTTGCCTTCCCGCCCAATGCGATCTTAAGGTTTTGGAACGCCGCGCCCGCCGCACAACCGTAATGAGAAGGGGGTTTGATTTTCTTAACCTTGGCGGTGCGGTATTGCAAACAGTGGCAACCGCAATACGCGGTCACCGTGCCGTCCGGATTGAGTTCGGTTTTGTAGATATGTTCATTTTGGTTGAGCTGCTTGATCTTTTCCGCCAGCGGCTTACCCACGAGTTGTTCCGCCATAAATTTTACTTGGCGCCCCGTTTCGCCGCCGGTGCAACTCCCGCCGACCTCCCACAATAAAAGGCGCTGCTCCTCGGTGAGCAACGCCTCCATACGTTGTACGAAATTTATTTCCCTTTCATTGTCGTTTTGCGCTTCCATTGCATGTTCCAATGCGTTTACCGCGTCCTCGGGGAAAGCGTTCGATTTCTTTTTCGCAGCCTTCAGCATTTCCTTTAACCGCATACATACCGCTCCTTTGATTCGTTTGCGGTAATCATATGCGATTAAAATAGACAACTGCATGTCATATTATGATTATTTTTGCTTATCGAGCCATTCCATCGCCGCGTCGGCGACGGCCTTCAGGTTATCCGGTACGAAGGGTGTGGGTAATCCCGCGTCGGTAATCAGCTCCACGAAGGTCTTTGTCCCCGCAAAGCCCACCAAACGGCGGTACTTGGCCCATGACGCGTCTTTATCGCTTTGGCTTTCCGCCCAGAAGGAAAGGGCCATGATCTGCGCCAAGCAGTAGTCTATATAATAGAAGGGCGTCGAATAAATATGCCCCTGCGACTGCCAACGGCGGCCCTCGTTGTAGAACGGGACGTCGGCCATATCCAGCCACGGGCGGTATTTCGCCTCCAGCTCCAGCCACAGCGCGTTGCGTTCGGCGGGAGCCATGTCGGGCTTTTCGTATATATGGTGTTGGAATTCATCCACCATGGTCCCGTAAGGGATAAACGTCAAGGCATTCCCCAAATGGGATTCGTAATATTTTTTCGTCGCGTCACCGAAGAAGCCCTCCATCCACGGCCACGTGAAGAATTCCATCGCCATGGAATGGATTTCGGCGGTTTCGCTGGAATAACGGCGCAGAGCGGAGGGGTAGATATCCTGCGCTAAATAACCCGCGAAAGCGTGACCCGCCTCGTGGGTCAGCACGTCGATATCCCCCGACGTACCGTTAAAGTTGGCGAAGATGAAAGGCGATTTGTACTTGGGAATGTAATGGCAATAACCGCCCGCCGCTTTACCCGGGCGCGTCAGTACGTCGAAGAGTTCGTTCTCCATCATGAAGTCGATGAAGGCCGCCGTTTCGTCCGACAATTCGTGGTACATCTTTTTCCCGTGCGTAAAGATATCCTCGGGTGTACCCACGGGTTTTGCGTTGCCTTCGAGGTATTCGATCATGTCGTCGTAAATCTTCAACCCGTCCACGCCGATACGTTTGGCTTGCGCGTCCTTCAAGCGCTTCGCCACCGGTACGATATACTTGATGACCCCCTCGCGGAATTTGGCCACCTGCGCGGCGTCGTAGCAATTGCGCTGCATACGGTAGTAACCCACTTGGGTAAATTTTTCATGCCCCAGTTTGTTGGCGATGCGGGTACGTACCTTTACCAATTCGCCGAAAAGGTCATCGAATTTTTCCGCGCGCGCCATGTACCAGTCGGATGCGGCCATCATAGCGGCCTTACGGATACCTTGGTCGGGGTTTTCGTAGTAGGGGCGTATTTCCGCCAAGGTCAGGGTCTTACCGTCGAATTCGATCTGCGCGGAGGCGATCAGTTTTTGGTATTCGCTCTTCAGCTTATTTTCCTCTTGCAAATCGGGTACGATTTCGGGACAGAAGGTTTTTAACGCGATTTCCGCGTTGTCGAACAGGAGCGTCCCCCACGCTTTCTCCATGTCCGCCCGGTAGGGCGAATCCAGTAACGCTTGTGTGTAGGCTTGTGTCAAGGGTTGCAACTTGGGCACCATTTCGTCGTAGTAGGCCTTTTCCGCGTCGTAGAAGGTATCCGTCGTGTCCAGCGTGTTGCGTACGTAGCCGATGACGTACATCGAAAAGAATTCCTTGTTCGCATCGTCGTACGCCTTGTACGCGGCGAAGGCTTCCTCGGCGCTTGCGGCGGCCTTAAAGCGTTGCAACAGTTCCTGCATTTGTGCCTGCACATCCTCGAATGCAGGGCGGGTGTAGGGCATTTGGGAAAATTTCATATTCCACTTCCTTTCTGTTATGTTCCGTAGTACAACGCGACTTTGCCCCGTTTGCGGGTTTCGTTCATGTCGATGACGCGCTGGTTGGTTGAACCGCGGAATTTGAGCCCGATTTCCCTTTTTTCATGTATATACGGCCCGTCGATCAAGTAGTCCGTATGGCTGAGCAGGGCTTGTATGTCCGCATCGTCGCGTTCGGCGAGTTCTTCGTAGGTGTAACCGGTAAAATTGCAAACGTCCCATCCGATGCGTTTGGCTTCGATGGCGATCTGCGCGAATTCGCCCGCTTGCAGGAACGGTTCCCCGCCGGAAAAAGTAACGCCCCGAATGCGCTTGCGCCCGGGGCCCGGTTTCTTGATCATTCGGATGATTTCACGCACGGTATATTCCTGCCCGCCGTCCAACGGCCAGCTTTCAGGGTTGTGGCAATACGCGCACGCGCTCAAACAGCCCTGCGCGAAAATAACCACGCGCAACCCCGGCCCGTCTACGATGCTTTCGTACGTAAAGCCCGATAACCTCATCTAAACTTCATGCTTCTCTCTGCTTTTTTCCTCCGCTTTTTTGGAATCGTTAAACCTGTCCAGCGTAGAAAGGTATCCGGTTATGCGCCGTACGCGGCTGATGTTGGTTGAGCCGCAACGGGTGCATTCCTCTTCGTTAAGCAAACCGCTTTGCCCGCATTCCTTGCAAATGTCCACGGGGAAGTTGATGGCGGTATAACCCATGTCGGCTTCGCCCATCGCCCGTAATAAATCCTCAAAGACCTCGATATTCGTATCCGGCGCGCTGGCCAGCTCCACGTAGGAGATATGGCCCGCGTTGCAATATTTGTGATAAGGCCCTTCCGTGGCGATCTTTTCGAGTGCAGTGATTTTATATTCCACGGGTACGTGGAAGGAGTTGGTGTACCATTCCTTATCGGTGATCCCCTTCAGCGACCCGAACTTCTCCCTGTCGGAGCGGATGAGGCGGCCTACCGTCTCTTCGGCGGGGGTCGCCAGCAAAGTGATATTCATGCCGTGTTTTTGCCCCGCCTCGTCGCAACGGCGGCGCATGTGGCTGATAATCGAAATCCCCAACGCTTGGGAGCCCGGATTTTCCCCGTGGTGTTTTCCGGTAAGGGCGACAAGGCATTCCGCCAGCCCCACGAAACCTACGCTCAGCGTACCGTGCTTCGCCGCGGGTTCGATGGCGTCGTCGTTTTCCAGCTTTTCGCTTTCATAATAAATCTTTTGCCCCATCAGGAAGGGGAAATCCCTTACCTTCAGGTTCCTTTGCAAATCCCAACGCGTTAATAATTGTTGGATCGTAAAGTCCAGCATTTCATCCAATCTGCGCCAAAAGTCGGGCATGTCCTGCTTTGCGCGGATGCCCAAACGCGGGAGGTTAATCGTGGAGAAACTGAGGTTGCCGCGCCCGTCGGTTACGGCTTCGCCGTTGATATTGGCGATGACGCGCGTACGGCAGCCCATGTAACCCACTTCCTCACCGCCGAAGGTGGAGTTGAAGCTGGAATCCTGGAATGAAAACGTCGGCATTATACGCTTGCATGCCACCTTCATGGCAAGTTGGAATAAATCGTAGTTGGTGTCCTCGGGGTCAAAGTTGATCCCGTCCTTGATCTTAAAGCAGATATTGGGGAACATCGGCGTTTCGCCGCGCCCGAGGCCGCGTTCGTACGCCTTTAAGAAACATTCGGTGATCATACGCCCGCCGCGGCTTGTGTCCGTACCCAAGTTGATGCTGGAGAACGGCACCTGCGCGCCCGCGCGGGAGTGCATGGTATTTAAGTTATAAATAAAGCCTTCCATGGCTTGGAACGTTTCGTCATAGGTGCGATTTTTAATCAACGCCTCCATGTCACCCTCGTGGCCGGACAGCTTAAGCGCGTGCAGGGCGGCGCGCAATTGCCTTTCCTGCCGCGCGAACTCCACCTCCACGAAGTGCGCGAGATCGCGGTCGAAGAAGGCGAAACTTTGCCCGCCGTGCATGTCGTTTTGGTTGGATTGCAGGATAATCGCCGCCAAAGCCGCCGCCGTGCGGATGCTCTTCGGCGTTTTAATGTAACCGTGCCCGTTGGAGAAGCCGTCCCGCAGCATCCGCCCGAGGGGAATCTGTACGCAGGTAAGGGTCTTACCGTACCATGCGAGGTCGTGGATGTGTATATCCGCTTCCTGATGGGCTTGCGCCTGTTCGGTGGGAAGAACCCGGTTGAGGTAATAATTTTTACTGGCGGCTTCGGAGATTTGCAATACCTTCGCGGATGGGGAGTGACCGACGTTGGCGTTCGAACGGCTGGTTTCCCTCACGATTTCCGCCACGGCGTCCATCAGCTCGCTCCGCGCCTCGCGTATGTGCGTACGTTTGTTACGGTACAGGATATACGCCTTGGCCGCCTTGGAAAACCCGCCTTCGATCAGCACGATTTCCACAAGGTCTTGCACGTTTTCCACGGAGAAAGGCTCGTTCCCGTATTCGGAATCGAGCTTTTTTAATACTTCCAGCGTTAATGTGATGGGCAGAAGCCTGTCCGTCCCCGCTTCGCCGTTGATGGCTTCGAAGACCTTTTCGATACAGGCGGTGATCTTGTGCTGGTCGAACTGTACTTGGCGATTGTCCCTTTTTAGTATGTAACGCATTTTTTACCCATCCCTTAAACGCAATTTTTTGGCGACAACTCGATTATAATCTTTGGTGTATGGGACGTCAAACGCAAAGTTCAACGTTATCCCATCGGATTCGGGTTATTTATTTCTGTTGATTAATTTTAGATAACCTTCATATCGCATCGGGTGTATTCCCTTCCCTATTTGCGCCTTAACCATACAATCCTCCGTTTTATCGTAATCCGCGTGCAGGCAATCGTTAAAGCGGCATTGCCCCATGAAAGGTGAAAATTCCTTAAAATAGGAGGCTATTGCCCGCACGGGAACGGCTTCGATTTCCAATGACGAAAACCCGGGGGTATCGACGACAAATCCGCTTGCCGGGGATTCCCCCAAAAGTAAAATCTCCGCGGCGCGTGTGGTGTGTTTGCCGCGTTTTAATTTTGCGCTGATTTCTCCTACCTCCCGTTCGGCATGGGGCAGCAACGCGTTGATCAAACTTGACTTACCTACGCCCGACGGACCGGCGAAAACGGTTAATTTACCCTTCATCACTTCACGCAGCCCGTTTATCCCCGCGATATCCCCGCGGGAAGTGAATACCAAGGGGTATCCGGCCGTTTGATACGGTACGAGCATGGGGATCATACCCTCGGAAGGCTGCCGTAGCAGGTCACATTTATTGACGCATATCACCGCATCGATACCCGCGTGCGCCGCAAGCACTAAAAATCGGTCAAGCAGTCCCGCGTTAAAATCGGGTTGCTTGACCGACATGGTAATGATCACTTGATCCACATTAGCCACCGCGGGCCTTGTCAGTTCGTTGACGCGGTCTTTGATGCGTACAATGGTAGCGGTTAACGTTTGTTCGTCCTCTATGAGGATTTCCACTTTGTCCCCCGTCAGCGGGGTTATCTTTTTATTGCGGAATATACCGCGTGCCGTACAAGAATGGTAGCCTTCATCGGTTAATACTGTGTACAAACCGCCGACGCCCTTCGTTATCAGGCCGTTTTTATTCATCAAACGCGAAGATTTGCCTCGCCATCGATATTACGTTTTCGTCCCCGTCCAGGAAGTAAATGGAGAATACCTCCTCGCCGTTGCCGGTCAATTCGATTCCTCTCTGTTGCAAGCCCAAATCGGCTTGCGTCAAAAGGAGCGGGAAACGCCACGCGGTTACGTTCGGGTCGTTGATCAGCATAATCGGGTTGTCGCTCCCGATTTGCAACATAATCCGCAAATGGTACGGATCGGGTAATCTCTCCACGGTGGTCGGTAAAATTATATTTAACGCGAAATTCCTTGGCGGCAGGGGTGTGGGGGTCGGCGTTGGGTCGGGCGTGGGGGTCGGTGTGGGATCGGGGTCCGCCGTAGGGGTTGGGGTTGGCGTGGGGGTGGGTGCGATTGTGGGGGTTGGAGAAGGTCCGGGCGGCGGGGCGGGCGGCGGTCCCGTGGAAACGCTCAGGATAATCACGGTATTACGCTCCACCATATCATAAGGCGCCAAATTTTGCCCGAAAACCATACCCGCGGCATGCGTCATGTTTTCCCGCCGCTCGGGTATGCCGACGATTAAACCCGCTTCCGCAGCCAGCGCGTTCGCTTCCGTTTCGGGTCTGTTGATCAGGTTGGGTACCTGTACTTGGGTCTGTTCGGGGCCGACGGAGACCTGCAGGATAATTTTGTCGCCCATTCGTACGACCGTACCCGGCAACGGCTCCTGCGCCACGACTTTATCCCTCGGCAATTCGGCGTCCACATGGTCGGTCCGTTCGATTTCAAGGGGGAAACCCGCCCTTAACGCTTCCAATTCGGCCTTTGCGTCCTCGTAGGTTAGGCTCTCTAATAACGGCATAATGATATAGGGTTCGGGTCCCTTGCTCAAACTTACGTGAAAAGCATCACCGGGGCGCATGGCGTTAAAGTCCGGCGTTTGTATTTGGTTAAAAACATATCCTTCAGCGAAATCGTCGCTGTACACCTCCGTAAAAACCAGTTCGAGGCCCTTCCCTTCGGCCCATTCCTGCGCGGCGTACAGGCTCATGCCCGTCAGGTCGATGATATCTATCCAATCGTTGCGCCGCCAACGGTATATGCCGAAGGATACCAGCGTGATAATCAAAATAAGGGGCAACGCAAGCAATACGCCGTAGAGCATTACCTTACGGTCCTCTTTTTTACTGTCCTCGTCCGCGTGATCGTCGTTGTCGTAATAATCGTAGCCGTCGTTATCGTAGTAGGAGGGATCGTCCTCTTCCGATTGCGCGGCTTGGCGGTTGGGGACGGGTTCGCTTTCACCGGCGAGGGCACGCTTCAGGTCCGACGACATTTCCTCCATGCTTTGGTAACGCTTTATAGGGGATTTTTCGGTCGCTTTTAGAATAATACGTTCCAAACTTTCCGATATATGGGGGTTGATCGCCAGCATATCGGGCAGCGGATCGTTGATATGCTTAAGCGCAACGGCTACGGTGGAGTCGCCGTCGTAGGGAAGCGTCCCCGTCGCCATTTCGTACAGCGTTATGCCCAACGCATATATGTCGCTTTTGTTATCCACGAAGCCGCCGCGCGCCTGTTCGGGCGAGAAATAATGCACGCTGCCCATCGAACCGCCGCCGCCGGTAAGCGTCGAGGCCTTGGCTACGCGCGCGATGCCGAAGTCGGTGACTTTTACCGTGGAGTTGGGCGTCACGAGTATGTTCTGCGGCTTAACGTCGCGATGGACGATACCGTAGCTGTGCGCTTCGGACAAGCCTTCGGCGATTTGTATCGCTACCGCCAAGGTCGTATCGTTATTGAAGGGTGCCTTTCGGTTGATCAGCGTTTTCAGATTCGTGCCGTCGATATATTCCAGCACAATGTAGCATATATCCCCGTCCTGCCCGTTATCATAAATTTGTACGATGTTAGGGTGGTTCAACGCCGCGGCCGCTTGCGCTTCCACGGGAAAACGGCAGACGTATTCCTCATCCGCCGAATATTCATCCTTTAATACCTTAAGCGTTACGTAACGCCCCAATTTACGGTCAAGCGCCTTGTAAACGACGGACATGCCGCCCCTGCCCAATACTTCGTCTATCTCATACCGGTTGGATACGATATGCCCCGCATCAAGTTTCATTGCTGCGTCCCTTCTCGTAAGTCGATAAGGACGGCGCTGATGTTGTCCGACCCGCCACGTGCATTGGCTTCGTCCACCAACACCTGCACCCGTATTTCCACATATCCCTCGCGATTCACAATTTTCATCAATTGGCCGTCATCCATCATATTGCTCAGCCCGTCGGTACATAACAAAACGGACGAAATCCCCTCCAAGTTGCGGGAGAATCCGTCCAGCTCCACATACGGGTCGAAACCCAGCACGCGTGTCAAATGGTGCCGCTTGGGGTGCATCCGCGCTTCTTCGGCGGTGATTTCGCCCGCGCGGAACATCTCCTCGGCGTAGGTATGGTCGTTTGAAAACTGCTCGATACCCTCCGGCGTAACCGCATACACGCGGCTGTCGCCCACATGCACAAAATCGGCCCGCCCGCCTTCAATAACGCAAGCGATAAACGTCGTACCCATACCGTGCATTTCCTCCGGGTGGGCCCTTGCCAGTTCAAAGAGTTCCCGATTGATCCTTTCGGCGACCGAATAAAGCAATTGGATATAACTATCCGCCGGTTCCTTGGGTTTGGGCATTTCGCTGATATATTTATGGAACCGTTCGACAGCCTGATTGCTGGCGACGTCGCCTGCTTTGTGGCCGCCCATGCCGTCCGCCACAATAAAGAGATTGGGTAACGGCCCCACGGCATCCGCCGAAACGAAAATCGCGTCTTGGTTCTGGCTTCTCACTTGCCCTGTATGGGTAAGACCGGCTGCGTACATGCTTAGCCCCATTCGTTCATATATTTACTCCTTTTATTATAATCCTATTATTTACGGGGTACAAGCGTTTATTACATTTTCTTTACCGCGATGCATCCTAGTAAATACATCCGCGTGTGTGTATCGCTTCGATATGGACATTTCGCATATTGACGCAATGGGAACGTTGGATAACAATCCGTTTAAAAACCGGAGCTGCCTGTATGATATATCCGCCCGCCTCCCATGCAAAAAACGTCAAACCCGTTGTTTCGATGTGGCACAGGGATATCGGGGATTTATTGTCGCGTACAGGGGCATCTGTACGCCCGCATGACCTTGCGGTTTTCTGTAGGGAACTTTCTTTTTTGCTGGGGGCGGGTGTACCTGTAAAGGACGTTATACCCACCTTGCTCCCGCAAACCGAAGGACGTTTAATGAAGCAAACCCTGCCCGACATACATAATAAAATCCTGCAAGGGGAAGCCTTCGCGAGTGCCTTGGCGGCGTCGAAGGTTTTCCCTGTTTTTATGTGCGGTTTTATCACCATCGGCGAAATGACCGCGCAATTGCCCCGCGTGTGCGAACAATTGGCGGACTTCTACGAACGGCAAGCGAAAACGAGGGACGAATTGGCTGCCGCTTTACTGTACCCGACGGCGGTCACCCTCATGATGCTTGGCGTCATCATTATGGCGGTGACGGTTGTTTTACCCGGATATTCACAGGTATTTGATCATTCCGGCGTCGCGTTGCCCGCGCTTACGCGGGGATTGCTCGGCATTTCCGCTTTTATGACCCGTCACGCGTGGTGGCTGGCTTTTGGTTTGGGTGCGGTTATATTGGGCGTGATCGCCCTTTTGCGGAGCGGCAAGGGGAGGAACGCGGTCGCGGCGGCGCAATTACGTTTCACGTTGTTTCGGCAGGGGATTAACCTGCGTTTGGTGCAATCGCTTAATTTGATGCTGGGTACGGGGCAATCCGTATCGGGTGCGATGCCCGTATGCGCGGAGGTAATGGGAAATACCTTAGTTAAACGCGATTTGTTGAACGTACACGGTGCATTAGCCGCGGGACGGCCGTTTTGGGCGACTTTGACGGATCTACCGTATATCGACCCTTTATTGGTGGGCTTGGCGCGTGTGGGCGAGGAAACGGGTAGCTTATCCCAAACGATGGCGCAATGCCAAATCCATTTTACGCAAACCTACCAACGTACCTTACGACGGTTGAATAAATTGGTGGAACCGATAATCACTTTGACGCTGGGATTTATATTGGCGTTGGTTATGTTGGCGATTGTGTTGCCGACATTTGAGTTGGCTACGGCGGTTTAATATAAGGAAGGATGATTTTTATGCACAGCAAAAACGGTTTCACATTAATGGAATTGACCATCGTACTCGCGATATTGGCGATCATCGCCGCGATATTGATCCCGATATTCCTAAATACCACCGACCGCGCGCGCCTGCGCAGCGATATCCAATCGGCCCATGTAATACATAACGCAATGGAGTTGTACCGCGCCGAACGCGGCAGGGCCGTACAAGGCGCAAACATGAACGCGATATTGGGTAACCTGCGAACGGCAGGGTTCTTAAACGCGCAAAGCGCAAACATCCAAACCGCGGAAGCAACGTGGGAGACGAACACCCAACACGGCGTGGTGGTAAATATAACGGACAGCCCCGATGGGGTGCACAGGGCATACAACGCGTTATCCGAAGAGGAGCGTAAATACGTGGTGGGGGGGCGCACCATCGAGGCATCACCCACCCCGTGACCAACCTTTCAACGGTTGAAATCGATAAAGGAGCCGCGCTGCTGTTGGGTCACGACTACGCGGCGCGTTATATCGCCCTGCCCGTCAAACGGGAGGGTGATATCCTTTATACGGCCCTGCCAAACCCAAGGTGCGTAAAGACGATAAACGACCTGTCCGCGTTGACGCATTGCTTCATCGAGCCGTTTTATGCCAACGAGGAGGATATCCGTTATTACATAAACCAAACCTACGGCGATGATGCGATACGGAATATCGCTTCACGCTTCGTTTTTGAAAAAAGATTGCAAGACCGCGATTTGACGGACCCCAAGCTGTTGATGCAGCTCAACGCCGCGCCGGCGGTACGCCTCATCGATTCACTCATCGATTCGGGCGTATTAAACCGCGCCAGCGACCTGCATATCGAACCCTTCGGCAGCCAACTCCGCGCGCGTTACCGCGTGCATGGTGATTTGCGGGTGCATGGGGCGATTGACATCGGTTTGCTGCCCAATATCATATCGCGCCTGAAAGTGATGGGCGGTATGGACATCGCGGAAAAACGCTTTCCGCAGGACGGTCATTTTACTATGCCCGTGCACGGTGAAACGGTGGATTTCAGGCTGTCGACGATACCCACGACCCAAGGCGAAAAAGCCGTCATCCGTTTATTGTACGGCGGCAATACACGCATCGGCAAAGATGACCTTGGCTTTTCCGCGCCTGATTTGGAAAAGCTCACGCATCTGTTCAAACAACCGTATGGGGCGGTCATCATCACCGGGCCCACGGGCAGCGGCAAATCCACCACGCTCAGTACATTCCTTGAGGAGCTTAATACAACGGGACGTAATATCGTCACCGTGGAGGACCCCGTCGAAAATCCCCTTTTGGGCGTCAACCACATCAACGCGTCACACAACCCCGGCGCCTTGGGTTTTGCCGCCGCGCTTAAATATATCCTGCGGCAAGACCCCGACGTGATCATGATCGGCGAAATGCGCGATACGGAAACCGCCCGTATCGCCATCCAAGCCGCGCTTACGGGCCATGTGGTACTCACCACCCTGCATACCAACGACGCCGCGGGTGTTATCGAACGCCTGACCGACATGGGCATCGAGCATTACCTCGCCGCCGCCGCGTTGAACGGGATTGTTTCGCAGCGACTGGTACGTCGGATTTGCCCGGATTGCCGCGCATCGGCGGAATTGACCGCCGAACAAAGCGTTTTGCTGGAGATACCGCCCGATACACCCGTTTTCGAAGGGACGGGCTGCGGACATTGCAGGCACACGGGGTACCGAAGCCGATTCGCCGTATACGAATACGTTCTTATGAACGAAAGCCTCCGCCGTGATTTCGCCGTTGACCCCATGCGTTTCGCCATGCAAATACGCAAAAAGCGGGGATTACGGAAAAACGCGCTGCTGGCATTGTCAGAAGGCCGAACCACCGCGGATGAAGTGATAAAGGCTTTGCACAGGGATGGGTAGCCGCGGCGGTTATACCCTTTTGGAGGTCACGATCGCTTTGGGTGTGTGGTTTATCCTTTCGCTGGGCGTCTTATTTGTGTGGCGGTATGCGGCGAACGCATCCGCGCGTATCATCACACGGCTAAGCATTTTCGAAAATGCGCGCGGCGCGATGGATATCTTACTGATGAACATTCAATTGGCCGACGTGATTTATTTAGACACGCATACACACGGCGGGTATACGCATGTACTGCGGCAAATAAGCCTGCCCGTCGAACCCTTGCCGCCCGGGCAGGACGTACGCCTCATGCCGCCGCGCTTTACGTTTTTCTTCGACGCTACCCTGCCGCCGGAACATTTGCGGTACGGACGGTTGGAACTCGGCGGTCCCGGTAATGAAACCGCTCGCCACCTCGCAATAATACGCATCACCTACATAGAAGGGCAGCGCATCGAAATCGAAATCCGCACAACCTGCGAAGAACCGATCGTGCTGGTAGGGAGCATGTGCGTGAAGTATAAAAAGGTGGTAATATTAGAATAAAATATCGGGCGGTATTGCGGTGAAAAAGAAAAATAGATTGATTACATTGATTATTATTTTGGTGTCGGTATTAATATTCCCGATACCCGTAGTATACAGAGACGGCGGAACACGTACATATACGGCTTTTCTATATAGAATAATCATATGGAATCAATTGGATATTGAATCGGAAACAGGGTATAGAACGGGAATGGAGTTCTATTTTTTCCCGAATAATTTTAAGAGTTTGAATGATTATTAATTTCGTGTTCAAATGTCAAACAAGGGGTGCGTGTAATGCAAAAAATAGTATTTGTGCGGCATAGTGAGCCCGATTATTCGTTTGTCAGAGAAAGGAAATATATCGGTCATGGACTCGATTTGGCCCAGCTTACCGAAAACGGCATTAGTATTGCCGAAAAGGCTTCCTTTGACGCGAGGTTGGACGATGCCGAGATAATCGTATCTTCCCCGTATACACGGGCATTGCAAACGGCGGCGATTATAGCCAAAAATAGGATGTTGGACATAAGGGTCGAAGTGGATTTGCATGAGTGGATGCCCGATTTATCTTTCCAATATTCGTCCAAGGAAGAATCAATAAAAGCAAGTGAATTATGCGCCGCGTACAAAGGGGTATGCCCGAACGATAGTGAAATAAAATTCGAAAACCTCTCGGACGTATTCAACCGCGCCAAAAACGCGCTTCTGCGTTATAAAAAATACAAGAAAATCATTGCCGTAACGCATGTTGTCGTTATGCGTCAATTTTCACTTGCACAGGAGATTCCTTTCTGCGGAATATCGGAGATTAATTTTGACGAGTCATTTTCTTGGGTTGGGTTTAAGACGGATTCGCAGAAATAAAACCGTATCGACAAAAAACGTCACCCATCAAAAAGCCGCCCCGTTTTAAGAAGGGCGGCTCGTGTTTTAATGTGGCTGCGTTACATTTAATCGTTTTACATCATGTCCCTAAGCAGTTCTATTTTGTCATCGTCATCCATGTGTTCCAACAACCCGTCGATGTCCACGCCCAAGTTCGAAAGGCGTTCGATGGCGCCATCTTCGCGGAGCAGTTCCATCAGATTGTAAGAATCCATATGTTCCAACAACCCCTCGATGTCCACGCCTGCGTTTACGAATTGTTCGAGTGCGCCGGAGCGCTTTTTGGTATTGCCGGAATTCCGTCCCGACGACCCCCCGGTGTTTGCGGGGTCCGTCGCTTCATTGCCGAACACCAGATACGACCAGCTTTTGTCCCGCGGGTAGCCGCTTGCGCCGTGTGCGATGTTGTGGCGTTGGGGGATGCGCGGGTCGGGGCGTTCCTCATCGGGTAAGTCGGCGTATTCGGGCTTGTCGGGCAGGATTGCGCAGTACGCGCGCATGGCGACGAACTGGAGCATTACCCGCACGGTGTCGTTGTACGATTCGCCCGTGTTGAAGGGGATGGCGAAACGGTACCAGCCCTTATGATACTTAAGCGGTTTGATCACGTCCCTGTTAAGGGGGTAGATCAAGGGGTTTTCACCGTCGCCGTTGAGGTAAACCCGAAATTGGCAGGTTTCCTGTTCGATTTCGGTTTCGCCGCCGTTCAGCCAAAAGGTGATGACGTATTCCGTATTCGCTTGCAACGACATCATGGGTGAATCGACGGTTGACCAGTTCCAAGCCCAGTCTCCCAGGCAAAGGGCTTCGGTTAGGCCGCCGGTCATGTCGGTGACGAAGACGCGGCTGACTTTGTTCGTTTTGTTGTTCCTCGTCCAGTCCACCAGCCACTTGCGCGGTTCGAGGGTGACGGGGATCCCGTTCGGCAGGTTTTCGGCCGGCTTCGGGCCGTTGCTAACGGGTGCTTCCGCGGTTGCCGCGGTGTTTACGTTATCATTATTATTCATGGTATCCTCCGGATTTTTATAATGTGCGGGAGGACACGCCAGCATCAGGGTCTTATCCTCTATGAAGCGTGCCCTGCCTTTTTTGGCGAGCCCTCTGGCCCGCCGCGGATAGGTTGCTCCATATTCCGTACCCTGCGCGTCTACAACGCGTATGTTTTTTATTATGGGTTTTCGCCCCTTCCTTTCTGTTTGTGATAGACGTGCAAGGTTTACGGACTGCAAAGCAATCCGTATGCGCAGGCTTCGTTTTTAGTCATGGGTGTCTCCCCCTTAACCTTGTCCCTATTTGAAACAAAGTTGCCTACGGATGAAGTATAACATATTACGTTTTTATTTCAATTTTTCGCTTCCGTTCCATTAAAACGATAACCCCCATCAGCACAAACAGCCCGATACTCATCACAAACGGTATCCGACGGCTCACTTCCGACATCGCCCCCACTATGTACCCGAAGGGACTGGATACGCCCAGCATAATCACGAGCAGCAATGCCATAATGCGCGCGCGTTCCTGCGGGTCCACGTTTAATATGACCAGTGAATCCCGCCTGGGCAGGAAAAGCGAAGCGGCGCAAGCGTCGATTACGGTGAACAAAACCAGCGACAAAATCGGTACGGCGGCATACGGCGTACTGCCGTATCCGGGTATCGAAAGCAACCAAACGTGCCCCGTAATATAAACCGCAAGCCCGCCGAGCATAACCGCGTATAAGGGGAATCGATTTAACCACACCTGCGCGAAGAGGAAAAATACCAGCATAATACCCGCCCGCAGGATGGGGAAGAGCGCAAGGTTCTGCTCCGGCACACCCAAATCCTGCGCGACGTACAGTGAAAAAAAGTTGTTGCTGGAAATCTGTTGGATATTTAGCAGGATAATCAACGCGAGCACCCGTAAGGTGGCGGGTGTCCTGATAATTTGCAAGAACACATCCTTACACTGTAAGGATAGTGTGAACAACGACGTATCCTTCGTTTCGGCCATACGCACGCGCCCTTGGCCCGTTTCCATCCCGAATTTATACATAAGGAAAAACTTCAACGTCATCGATACGAACGCGAAGCCCAAGAGTACCCGCATGACGGGCACCAAGCTGTGCACCCGCAGGAAATAAAACGATATCGGCGCGAAAAAAACCGACAGCAAACCCGCGATATATACCCATTGGTATAAACGGACGATGCGATCGGCCTCCACGTCCTCCACCAATAAACATTGCCATGAGGTATCGCTCACGCGCCAAATGGAATTAAAGACCGCCGCGACCAGAAACCAACGGAAATCCTGCGCCAACGCCCATATCCCCACCGGGATCGTCCATGAAAGGATATCCGCCACAAACGTCGTGAGCCGCCGACCGTATTTATCCGACGCAACACCGCCGATAAAAGCCGATATCATTTGCAAGAAAAAACCTACGGAAACGAGGATGCCGATGTCGGAATCCCCAAGCCCGAGGGTGTGCATATAAAGCGGAAAGAACGGTATGTACAGCGCATGGGGTATACCCCACAAGGGCTCGGTGACGATGCATAACCGCGGGTTGCCCTTTAACGCCAAGATTTGTCTTATCATTAAAAGTCGTTAATCCTCCTCGGGAGGTTCCTCACCGTTGGGGTATTCCCCGTTTTCCGTGGGATCAGGGTCGGGATCGGGGTCATCGGAAGGATCGGGATCGGTCGGCGGGTTGGGATCGACGGGCGGTTGCGTATTTTGGTTTATCCCGTTGTTTTCGGCGGTATGCTCCGCGGGTTCGTATATCCGTACCTCCAAGAAAGGCACCGGCCCTTCCAAATGAAAGCCGGAGGGCAGTATCACTTGCAACGGAATGCGGTGTATACCGATCTCCCTGTTATGCAGGTTTAGATTGACGGTGATGTCCGTCGGCATAAGCTGCGCGATACGGGACGCCGGCCCGCTGACGCGCACCGTCACGTGGGTGGGGTTGTTTTGCACGGTATATAAGGCATTACCGCCGAACACACCGATATTCCTGCGTAGAATGTTTATCGTTCTCTCGTTGATCGGTTCAACGGTAACATTAAAGTACACGCCGGAAAGCTGTCCTTGCGCCAGAGCCGTACCGACAGGCAGCCATCCTTCATCGTTGATATTAAAAACGCGGCTGAAATCTTCGCTCGCCTGTTCCAAATCGAAGATCGGCACGATGGCTTCGATATCCGCCATACGTTCCGCCGTGCCCGCCAAGTATATTTCCGTCGGGGTTATTTCGTATTCGGCCACGGCAAAACCCTCGGCCAACGTCCCCGCGATTACGGGTCGGAAGGGTACGCGTTTAACGTGGAGTATTTCCTTTCTTAAGACCGTTTCCGATACGTTTAAGGTGAGGGCTTCGGTTATGTCATAACCGTATATATCATATACCGTAATCGGTACCGAGGAGGATACGTTTTCCGTCAGTCCCTGTACATCCGCAAAAACCTGTACCCGCCCCACTTGATTGACGACGGAACGCGGTCCCGTCAGCGTAACGGAGGTATTAGCCACCGAAAGGCTTTCTAATTGCGCACCCGTGCCGACGGTGCCGATTTGTATGATTTCGACCGGAAAAGAAGACCTTATGAGTGCGTCCAATCGTACGATCACCTCAAACGGCGTGGTATGCAGCAGGGTTAACCCAAGCGGCAAATGAACGCTTACGGGCAATGCTATTTCCGTCAACCCTTCAGCCGCGTGCACCTCCCAGCCCAATACCGCGCGAAAGTCGATGCTCGGGCGTATTTCCTGCATTTGTGTCGGGGTAAGCTGGCTGGCCGCGGCGCGTACACCCACCATGATATCCCGCGTCAATAATTCGTAATCGTTGAGCAACACGACATTTTCCGCTTCGAGTACGGCTATATTGTCCAAGAGAAGCGTCGTCGGGTGGAATTTGTTTTCCTCCGGGTCGAACATCGTCATGCTCACCAACCAAAGAATAACCGACAAGCCCAAAGCCAGCAGTTTCCATAGGATATCCGTATAAAAGAACGCCACGACCTTCTTTACCATTTCATTGCTCCGAACCCCTTAATGTCATCGCTTCCTCACAATAAGGCTCTATATATGCGCGGGCAAACCGCTCTCTGTCCTTTTGGCAAAACGTATCCTTCAATATTTTATCGCAAATATAGATATCGTCGGCGACGGCTTCACGTTCACGTTCGTCCAACGTGTATTCCTCGGCCAAACCGTCGTACACCCGGTTATATATCACCAACATATCCGCATTGTCATCCTGTACGAACAGGCCTATCACCTTACCCGCGATCGCGCCCGCCGCCGTACCAAAGACACCCGCGCCGACCATCCCGGCAAGGACGAGCAGCACCGCGTTTTCTATCAGTATATCCCCTACACGGCTGCCGAAATTCCAACCCAGCGTGCCGCCCACCACCAACATAACCGCCAACGCGATATCAATCAGGTATTGCTTAAGCGAAATCCGCTTACGGATGAAGCTCACCGTATCTATCGAAAGCAAGACGATCGAGGAGAGTACGCGCGTAATGATGTTGGCGCGCAGCAACTCAAACGCGGAGCGTAAGATAAGCCTCGGGCCTACCCGCAAAGCGTTGTACGCCATGGAAGCCGTCTTCGGCGCGGCGATCTTAGCCAAGCCCGAAATACCGCCGAACCTCTTCTTTTTTACGGTTAGGCGCAGTGTGTTGGATTCCTTCATTTTATTTCACCTTTTTTCGGAAAAGGGCGAACCGTTGTTTATTCGGCTTACCCCACACAAGCATATCACGCATTTGACCTTCGTTGACGTCACGGATTATCTCACCCGCAATGGCAATCGAAATCGTTCCCGTTTCCTCAGACACAACGACCACCCGCGCGTCCGAGGCTTCGCTTATACCGATGGCGGCACGGTGCCGCGTACCTATCTCCGAATCCACATGCTCCGCCGTAAGCGGCAGGATACACGAAGCCGCCGCCACGCGATTTTCCCTTATGATTACGGCACCGTCGTGCAGGGGGGTGTTTTTTTCAAATATATTAAGCAAAAGTTGTGCGGATACCTGCGCGTCCAACGCGATGCCTTCGCGTTCATAATCGCTCAGGTCGATGTCCTGTTCCAACACGATCAACGCGCCGGTACCGGCCGCCGACATGGCTTTCGCCGCTTTAATGATTTTTTCTATGGTGCTTACTTCGGCGTGGCTCTTTTGCTCCGCTTCGTTTTTAAACGAGGCAAGGTATTTCCCGCGGCCGATTTGCTCCAGCGCCTTGCGTAATTCCGGCTGGAAAAGGATAACGATAACCACCAACCCCATAGCGGAAGCGTTCCGTATCAGCCACATGAGGGCGTACAAATTAAAGATCTGCGCCAACAATGCCAAAAAAACGATCGCGATAATACCCCTCAGCAATATCCACGCATGGGTACGCCGAATCCAACGCAAAATGACATACACCACACAAGTCACGATAAAGATATCCAATATCTCAAACGGACCGATTTGGGGGATGGTCAGGGGCGGCAAATCCGTATACTCAACGAGCCAACGGTTGACGGCGTTGAACATAATCTATACCTCCGGTTCGGAAGGTGGCGGGGCGGGTCTTGGCCGGGCGGGGCGATGGATCGTTTCATCCGTGCGGGGGCGCGGCGGACGGGGGCGCGTACGCGGTTCCTCCGTTGTTTCTTCCGTTGGACGGATACGGCGCACGGTACGCTTCGGGCGGGTAAGGATTATTTTGGGTACAATGCGGACGTGGTAATAGTTATTATCGTCCTCGAACTGTACCGACTCCGCCCGCTGGTAATCCAGCACCGAATCAAAGAAGCGTATCACCAACGCGATTATACCGCTGATAACCGTAAACCATATGACGGAGCCGATGCCGATGGTGTCGTCGGCTACCAACACGGACATGATAAAACCGAATACCGTCATCACGCAACCCAGCGCGATGGCGATTTCCTTCGCAAAATCGATGGCTTGGCGGCTGGCGACATGTACCAAAATAATCACGAGCGCGAACACGACGGCCGTGACGATCCAACCCTGCGACATACCGATGCCGGAAAGCAGCGTGGAATATACGCTGCTGAAAATCTCCGGCAGCACCGTGGGTAAGTCCGTCAATTCCACATCCACGAGCGTAGCCTGCGGGGTCATCAGACCGAAGATGACGGGCATTTGCGCATGCATAAACACGCCGATCGTCACGGGGATAATTGCCGAAACGGGGAAATACAAGCCAACCAAAAGCGGCACGAGGTAAGGTATGTTAAACCGAAACGCGACCATCACGAACAGGATAAGGAAGCTCTCCCGCGGCGCCATCCGCGCATAAAACAGGAATACGAACAAAAGGAACAGGAAAACGACCAGCGCCAACTCCACCGTGGCGGAAATCTGGACCGCTATCGTTATGATAATCAACAGCCAACTCAAATTGGTGGGCATGACGGTGAACAACAAAGCAAACAACCATACCACCAGCGTGGAGGTGAGTTGTTCCGCATAATCGGTTAAAGCGGGATGCACATGACCGATGCCGATGATGCCGGTAAAGACGTACAACCCCAAAAGGAATTTGAGAACGGGCTGTATGAATACTTCCAGCTGTTTATACGTTTTGACGAGTATCTCCCGCATTATCAGTATCTGTTCCATGGGTTTCATCCGTGCTCCTTTGCGGCGTTGCCTTTAATGGGGGGAAAGGGTTCCTGTATACGAGGGGGCTTGTGTTGTCTAAATTTGTATCGATGGGTTCCACGCGGCGGGTGGTTGACAATTCATCCTCCGCTTCACCTATCGTACGTCGGGGGCGCGTCGGGCGCGGTTTCGTTTCCATGATCTTTGCCTCACCCTCCTCGATCGCCTTATCCTGCGCCGTCTTTTGCGCATGTTCGTTGATACGTTCCAATTGGCGTACCAAGGCGTGGTAACGGGTCAAGCGTTTCTGCACGAGGTAATATTCCCGCGTGCCCTGTATCGTTCCAATCAAAGAATAGACCGCGAGCACGGCCAAGATAAACAGGATGGAATCGTATAGATACGTAGTAAGCTCGAGCTCGAACAGGTCCGTGCCGTCGATGAATATATTGCGCGCCCAATATAAGCCCAGCATGATAAGACCGCCGAAACCCACGGCAAAGCGTGTCCCGAGGTTTTTACGGTAGATATAGTCATGGCGGAAGTAATCATTGGCCATTTGGTCGGTGTAGCCTTCATGTTTGTCGTAGAGTGCGAGCTGCGTCATGACGATGATTTTTTGCTGCATGAAAAACCTCCCGTTGATGGGAAATTAGGGTTATAATAGCACACGCTTTAATGTCATGCAAAAAAAGGGGTATTTATGCACGGGCATCACAAGGATTCCGTTGCGGAAAAAAACGCAAAGCTGTGCCGCGACCTCTTCCTCGCTTTCCTGCGCAGCGGGATGTTGTGCTGGGGCGGCGGGCCCGCGTCGATCCCTTTCGTGCGGCGGGAGGTCGTGACACGTTACGCGTGGATGGGCGACGATGAATTCGCCGAGGTTGTGGCCGTAGGTAATGCCCTGCCCGGGCCCATCAATACCAAAATGGCGGGGTATATCGGATACAAGGTGGGGAGCGTATTGGGCCTCGCGGTTGCTATGTTCGCGATGGTGATACCCACGGCGACCCTCATGGTGGTCCTGCTGACCACGCTTTCGCATTTCGCTGACCAACCGTGGGCGCAGGGCATGAGCCGCGCGATGGTACCCGTGGTGGGTATGATGATGGCGGTAATGGCTTGGCAGTTCATCGTCATCGCCGCAAAAGGGTTGGGTTGGGTTGCGACGGCTATCCACGCGCTTGTCGTGTTTGCGATATTTTGGTTTTTGGGTTTGCATCCGGCGGTCGTGCTGGGCGGGCTTTTTTTATGGGCCTTCATGGGGGAAAAGATGATAAACCTCTTTAGGAAAAATCCGCCTTCGGACGAAACGCCTCCTTCGGATGTTACAGGTAGCGGGTCATGATATACCTCGAATTACTTTGGGTATTCTTTATCGCCAACCTTTTGGGCTACGGCGGCGGCCCTTCCATTATCCCCCTCATCGAACACGAAGCCGTAACGGTATTCGGTTGGCTTACCGAAGCCGAATTCGCCGAAGTCCTAGCCATGGGTAACGCCCTACCCGGCCCCATCGCCCCCAAGATGGCAGCCTTCATCGGTTACACGCAAGCTGGCGTGGGGGGTTCGCTCGTATCTTTATTTTCCACCATCGCACCGTCATTGATTATGATGCTTGCGCTGATGGGTTTGCTCACCCGTTACAAGGACGCGCCACAAATAAAAAAGCTGACCCAATACATCAGGCCAACCATTGCGGTATTACTGGCGGATATCGCGCTGCGTAATTTCATTTCGACGTGGAACGGGATCGGGTGGGTACATTTATTGATCTTGGGCGCGGCGAGCTTATTGTGCTTAACGAAGTTTAAAGTCCATCCCGCGTTGATGGTCGCGGGGGCGTTGGTCTACGGAGCGTTACTGTTGGGATGATCCTATCTTTCGGCGGTTAAGCAAAACCGCCATATACAACGTGCTGTATAATTCATGCAGTAGCAACCTCCGGTCGCTCCTTTTTACCGCGGTGAACGCGTCCTCCGATAAAAAAGCCCGATACAAGGTTTCCATACCGCCGGGCGATTGGTGGGTAAGGTGCGAAAGCAAATTGTCGGGGAACAAATACGTCCCCCGGTAAGTTTCGTATTGCCCCAAGTGGCTCAAGCATTTGGCGAACCATTCGGACGCCCGCACAACAGGGGAAAGGGACGCCGTTTCCAACAAGGATAAAAAGCCCCACGCCTCCTTACCGACGAGCCCCCCTTTGTACAGCGGCAGCCCGAAACCGCCGGTGGTCGCGTGGTAGGTCTTTTTATCGGCATCCCAATGCCAGCCGTAATCCCCGCGGGTTTTTTGGTATTCGGGTGAAAGGATGAAACGCATGACATCGTCGATCTTGTCACGGGTTGTTTCGTCCCCGATATATTCCCGTATATAAAGAAGCAATTCGATTACATAGATGATCGGCAACGGCAACGTGCCGGTATAGGGATTGTACATATCCTTAAGGATCAGGAAGCCCTTCCAACGCTTGGGCTGCCGTATGAAGGCCTTGTCCGTTTCGTAAAAATCATATCTGCCCAAGGTTGCGGTTTTATGCACGGCGTCCAATTGCTTTCGTATATGGGTTTCCATTTCGGCGTCGAAGTAACCCGCCTTTAACATTAATTTGGTTACGATGATCCCGTGGAAGGGCATGGCATTGCTCCCCGCGGAGATTTCGAACAGGCGGGGATATATATTACGCAGATATAAAACCCGTTGGTTAAAAACGGTTACACCCGCGTGGAAACCTAAGCGCGTCAGAAAAGGCATAAACATTTCCAAGCAATTTTCATAACAGTTATGGATCAGGTCATACGGGTTGTTCCGCATCACATCAAAGTTATAGAAGGCATAGAAATACCCCAACGTCTTGCGGATCCTGTCATCCCGTAAAAGCGCGTCCGCTAACTTGTCCGCGTCGAAATCGTATTTGTTGACCAACGCTTCCTTTATCATACGCAACTTCAACGCGGGGCCGCCGTTTTCAGCCAGCCATTGGATGCGATCCATAATAACCGTCCTTTCTGTCCCGCCCTCCCGTTAATTTTGTTGCTTCAATATATATGCTTAATGTCTTATTTGACAAGCCTTATCCGCGGCAATACACTTCACGCGGTGATCAAATATGAAAAACCTCCCCCTGCCCGCTTTTTTCCCCGACGGCACCCGCGGCGTCGTACGCTGCGTGGATTCGGCTGACCTCGAAAGCGTCGGCGTGCAAGGCATTGTGATGAATACCTACCATCTGATGACCAAGCCCGGCGCGGCTACAGTTAAGGCTCTCGGCGGCTTGCATAATTTCTGCAATTGGCACCGTCCCATCGTCACCGATTCGGGCGGGTTCCAAGTCTTTTCCCTCCTGCGCGAAAACGCGTCCATGGGTGAAATCCGCAAGGATGGTATCATCTTCCGCCGTGACGGTAAAAAGGTGATCCTTTCCCCCGAGAAATGTATACAATCGCAACTGGCTTACGGCTCCGATGTGCTGATGGCGCTTGATTATTGCACGCATCCTTCGGACGGGTACGATGTGCAGGCGCGCGCCGTGGAAACGACGATACGGTGGGGTGGGCAATCGATGGAGGTTTTTAATAAAAGTGCACGACGGGGGGGTTCGGGGGCAGGGATTTCCCACGTCGTTTGTACGCCTAATCGCGCAAAGAGCGTGCGCGATGATGCGCAATCGCATAAGCGCATTCACGAAGGGAATGTCGCGTCCTGGGAATCCCTGCCCCCGAACCCCGAGCATACCATTGATTCAACCACACCTCGGTTGTTCGGCATTATACAGGGCGGGAATGAAAAGTCGCTGCGCAGGGAATGCGCGGACGCGCTTATACGGATGGGGTTTTCGGGTTTTGGTTTTGGCGGGTGGCCTTTGGATGATAAGGGTAATTTGACCGAGGATATACTTGCTTATACGGCGGAGCTTATGCCTGATGATGGGATTAAATATGCTATGGGTGTGGGACGGCCGGAAAATATTGTTGCTTGCGTGCGTATGGGGTATGATTTGTTTGATTGTGTGATACCTACGCGGGAGGCGCGCCATCATAGGCTTTATGTATTTAATGAGGAATTTGAAAGGCGCGAACACATTGATTTGTCGCGCCCGTTTTATCGGTATCATTATATATTGGATGATGTCCACCGGCGCGATGCGCGACCTGTGTCGTCGTTGTGTGATTGTCTGGCTTGTACGCGTTATTCCCGTGCTTATTTGCGGCATTTGGTGAGTATTGGGGACAGCTTGGGCAGTCGGCTGGCGACGATTCATAATTTGCGGTTTTATACGATGCTGATGGAGGTGTTGCGGGGTTAATTAATGTAATAACAAGCGGACAATGTTTTTTATCGGAGGTAAAGTATGTTCGACTTTGAAAAAGTGCAGGGATACATGAAAAAATGGCAAGATATTTTGCGTTTGCGGGATTGGGACATAAAGTTGGAATTTGTGACCAAAGAATGGCGTAAAACCGGGGATGTAAAAATCGACCAAGCTGACAAAACCGCTATTTTGTTAATCAACAACCACAATCCCAAAGTAACCAATATCGAAGAGGTTATCATCCACGAATTGTTGCACATCAAGTTGTGGGGCATGGATCAAATGATTGAAAACCTGTTGCATTGTGTTTACGGTGAAGACGAATCTGACCCTAAGCTGGAATTCGCCGCCACACAATTTATGGAAATGTTGGAAGTCACGACGCAGGACTTGGCAAAGGCATATCGTGATTTAGGTGCGGATGATAAAAGCGTGTGCTTTGGGCGCATTCAACAACAGGCCGATGAGGAATGGAAATAAATATAACAACAACGCCTCCTTATGTCGCGGGGAGGCTTTTCATATCACACATCCGCTTATGAAACAAGCAAACAAAATCCGTCAATAAAAGTTGCGAAGTGCTTTTTAATATATAATATTCTTTGATCGGAAGGGGGGGACACACATGGATTGGCTTAGCAGAATGAACGCCGCGCTTACGTATGTTGAGGAAAATTTGGACGGTGAAATAAACCAAGAAACGCTTTCAAAGATTGCCTGCTGTTCATCGCACAATTTTTACAGGATGTTTTCGTTTATCACCGATGTTTCGCTTTCCGAATATATCCGCAGACGCAGGTTAACGTTGGCGGCGCTTGAACTTCAAAACAACGATATAAAGGTTATCGACCTTGCCGTGAAATATGGCTACGATTCGCCTGTTTCGTTTGCGCGGGCGTTCCAAGCATTGCACGGGGTTACGCCCACGGAGGCGCGCGCCGACGGCGTAACACTCAAAGCCTATCCGAAAATGTCCTTCCAAATTTCAATCAAAGGGGAGAAAGAAATGGATTACCGTATTGAAACAAAAGAGGCTTTTCAAGTTTTTGGCATCGAAGATATTTTTAAGGTCACTTCAGGTATTCATGGCGACGGATTTGAAGCATCGGAACGAAAACCCAGCGATTTATGGGATGAAGGCTTCGCCAACGGCGCAAACGACAAGTTGGAAGCAGATTCGGGTGATCTTCCCGCTTTTGTTCCGCAAAACATGGGCAAAATCCATGCCGTATGCGATTACAGGGAAACCGAAGCCGATACATTCCCTTATATGCTGTGCGCTTTTAAGAGTGCAAACAGTAAAACCGAAGGATATACGGTTGCCGATATTCCCGCACATACATGGGCAATCTTTCCGTCTGAAAAACATCCTTGGAGCGAATTGGGAAGCACAATATCGTCTTTGTACAAAAGAATATTTTCCGAATGGCTGCCAACATCAAATTATGAACAAGTGAACGGCCTCGATATGGAATTATACGGCGAGATTGACGGACAAAGTTATATCGAACTTTGGCTTGCGGTGAAAAAATCAGATAAATAAACCAACGGATTTGCAATCCGGGTTAGGCGGGTGACAGCCCTGCGCGGGAGCATCTTATGATGCTTGAGCTTCCCGTGCGGGGCTTTTTTTGTAAAAAGACGCAAAGATATTTATATTACGACATACTGTTGTCACTATAGCACGGTTATGATGGAAAAAGGAGGCGAGGAAGATATGAACGATTATGAAATTACATGGGATGATAAAAAAATTATCCCCGCATTTAAGCAATTGGTTTGTGAAAAATTGGGCGGGGAAGCATGGGATGCGTTGATAAAGGATATTTGCGTACCCGAACCCGATACGGAAGGAGAATGCGGTTGTTGTAACATGCGGGTGATCATAAAACGTTTGGAGGAAATGGCGGACACGGAAACGGTTAAAGGTATATTGACACGCGTTCGGCATGGCTTTACACGGGAGCAGTTCGGAGATTTCAAGAAAGAATTAAACGAATGCGGTAACAACATAGATTCGTTCCTTGAACACAGCCGAAAACAAAAAAAGGAAGAATTTTTAAGGCATCACGCCGAAGGGACAACTTATTGGGGCGACTTGATCACCGATGAAGCATTGGATTTCCTGATAAACACGGAAGGGGTACTATCCGCTGTCCGCAAGGGTTCGGAACTGCATATTTCAAGGCACCCTTATGACATGACAAATTACTTCAACGAAACGGACGAACGAAGAAGGCGTTTTCATTTTTGCCATTGCCTTTTTGCGAGAACATCTATTTTAAATGATGAAGGAGCCGTCAGCAGAACGATGTGTTATTGCAGCTTGGGTTTTGCGAAGGCCCAATGGGAAAACACGTTCGACGTGGAACTGGACGGAGAAGTAGTCAAATCCGTCCTCGGCGGGGATGGGATTTGCAGTTTTATCATTTATCTGCCGGACGATATTATTGAAAAATACACATAACGGGAGGTATAACATGTTTCATGATGAACGCGTAAAAACGATGATTCATTCAAAATACCCGTTGACGGCGAAATACGACTTCGAATGGGTAGAAAATAACGCAATGGGTTCGAACCCCGTATTACTTGCGGAATCCTTATCCCGCGTCATTAACCTTAAACCGGGTATGCGCGTGCTGGATATGGGGTGCGGTAAAGCGATCAGCTCAATATTTATAGCGCGTGAATTCGGCGTTACTGTGTTCGCCACGGATTTGTGGAACGATGCGACAAGCAATTGGAAACGTATTTGCGAAGCCGGTGTACAAGATAAGGTTATCCCTATCAACGCCGATGTGCATAAGCTGCCTTATGCGGATCATTTTTTTGACGTGATTATTTGCATTAATTCGTTTAATTTCTATGGCCATTGCGATGTTTTTTTGACCGAGTATGTCGCAAATATCTTACGGCCGGACGGGGTATTCGGGTTAGCTTTTTGCGGGCCGCCGGATGAATTTGACGGTATTATCCCCGAAGCGCTGAAACCGACGTGGAAGCCCTTCCAAAGCATATACCGGTCGATTGACTGGCACAAACGGCATTTTGAGAAAACTACCTTATTCGACATAGAAATGGCGGACGATATCGACGGTGACGGCGGCGGTTTGTTTATGGGGAATATCATGGACGACGGTACACCGGATGTAAGCAAGGAACCTTTCGGTTATTTCCGGTGGAACCGCTTGGTTGCCCGACGCAATCACGTCCCGGCGGATAAATTTTGGGAGGGCGGACTATAATGACGGATCAACAATATATAAACGCGATACATGAGGGCCATTATCTCTATTGGGATATGCTCGGAGGGTTGCGGGGGATCACCAACCATAAAGAAACCCATTTGCGCTGGTTAACCGGGGATGTTTGCTTTAATTATTTTTGCGATACCACCGACGTTGAAAGTACGATCCGCCGCATTGAAAACGATGAAATCCCCAAAACCCTGTCATTTAATATTGATAACAATGATAATCATGAAGATGGCTTGATCAAGGCATATCGGGCAACCGGCAGGTTTAAGGATTGTATGCAAACGACGGGTATGGCGCATGAATTATTGGATGTCGTTTTACCAAAACCGGATAGTCGGTTAAATCTGTTTCGAATGCGCGAAAACGCGCAATTAAAACAAGCGGGCGCCATCTTAAATGCCGCTTTTGAATACCGATTGTTTTCCTTCGGGCATTATGCCGAAATGTTCGAAAATAACGGACAATATTTTTACTTGGCTGAATATGAAGGCTTGCCCGTAGGTGCTTGTATGGCACAGCATGGGGATCGCTTTGTCAACATATCATGGGTTGGCGTATTGCCGGGATACCGTAAGCTCGGCATAGCGGGTTACCTGATCCAAATGGCCGAAAGTGACGGTATAAAAAACGGCAAGACCATCGGCGTCCTCGGTGCGTTCCCCGATGCTGTCGGCGCATACCGCCGCGTCGGTTACAAGGGCTATTGTACGACGACCGTATTGGAACTTGCGTGATCAAATCGGTTGATTTAGCAGAGCTAATTCTCTTTAAGATATTTGAGGGTTTTTAAACATATATTTTTAATGAAGGTACCAAACTTCCCATTATATCGAAATCCCTATCGTTATGTAACAACGATAAACCGTATTCCATAGCGGTAAACGCAATGAGGATGTCGATTGTGCTCCTTGGCGTAACGCCATGCCGTTTAAGGGTAGAATATATATGAGCGGCTTTTTTATATACGTCAATAGCTTTGGGCAAAAAGTATATAGTCATGTCCAATAAATATTCGTTCAAATGATTGTATTCTTTATCGTTCCTTGCGCCCTGTAATATCTCCAAATAAGTATATTCTGAAATACCGTAGGATAAATTGTATTTTATAACATCATGAAACCGCATAACCTTTCCGTTTTGCGTCCCTTTGATAAAATCGATCAACACCGATGTATCGACAAGTATCATTGACGATCCTCCCGAAGTTTTATATAGTCATAGTTATCTAAAAAATTTATCTTTCCAATCAAATCGTTTAAATCTTTTTTTCTTTCGCCTTTATGAATGTACTTTCCTTCGCTTTGACCGATAACGGTAGGCTTTAATGAAAGGTCAAGCGGTATAGATTGCGTCCTTACTACTTGACGTAAAAACATATTAACCGCTGTTGTCATGTTTAAGCCAAATTCCGAAAAAAATTCTTCCGCTTGTTTTTTGATTTCAATGTCTGTTCTAATGTTCATGCTGGTTGTTGACATGATAAAGCTCCTTTCGTCTCATATATATCTATTGTATTTTATTAGGCGCATGATGTAAAGTTTTTATGATATAAACAAAAGAATGTACATTCGAAAATAAATATTTGACATTAAATTCTCAATGTGTATAATTAAATCAAGTTAACGGTCATCTCCTTGAAAGGACAGCACGCAAACGTCCCTGACGACAAACGGTAATTCCGTCCCTGCTTCCAAACGTCCTTCGCGCTTCGCTCCCGATTTGACTTCGCCGTTACTTACAATCGGCTTATAAAAGGTTACGTAGCCAAGCCATGGGTAATGCATTTTAATGGGTACCCTCCCAACGCTTTACATGCAGCAAAAAAAGAAAAAAGAAACAAAAACAATCAATATAACAACAACGCCTCCCTATGTCGCGGGGAAGCGGGTGACGGCCCTGCGCGGGTGCATCTTATGATGCTTGAGCTTCCCGCGCGGGGTTTTTTAATTAACTATTTTAGTTTAAATATCTTCTGGCGTCTTTTTTCAAGCTAAAATAGAGAGGCAAGAAAACAGCAATCGCAATGCCGCCGGTAAGTGCAAACGGATACCATACGTGAAAAGGTTGCCGTAATATAAATGCGATGAGTCCGGTAGGCAGCAACAATACGCCAATAACTATTGGCACAACAGCAAATACTAATAAGACTTTTAAATATTTTCCCTTTCGACCAAGCACGCCGCCCATTATACCAATGATACCCCCGCAAACACCCATTGCACCTCCCAAAATACCCCCAAGAAGTCCTGCTGTTTGAGCATCAAACCACATTTCACTTATACCCCCAAAAACATAAATTCTATTCGCATAATTAATTGTTGTTTTATTATAAAATAAAATTGAGTATTTAGATATCATAAACATTAGAATGGTATTTACAAGCGAACTTTATTAATGTATATTCTTAATGGTTGAGCAATCATTCAACCGTTAAGAAGGTGAATAAATGGCGAAAAAAGAACAATCCTTATGCGACTGTCACGCCATCCATGATGAAGTAATCGAGCGTGTCCGTAATGGTATGCCGGAAAACAAGGATTTTTATGACCTTGCCAACCTCTATAAAATGTTTGCGGACAATACCCGTGTCCGTATTTTGTGGGCGTTATCGCGCGAGGAAATGTGCGTTTGCGACCTTGCCGTGCTTTTGGGAATGACTAAATCCGCTATATCCCATCAGCTTAAATCATTACGTTTATCAAACCTTGTAAAATACGATAAACAAGGCAAGATTGTATATTATTCACTTGCTGATGATCATATCAAGGATATTTTTGAAAAGGGTTTTGAGCATATACACGAATAAAATTTTTTAGCGCAATAGTTGAATAAATGAACAACTATGCAAATAGAAACGGGGGGGTATTAAAATGGTCAGCACACTAACAACAAAAAAGTATCTGTTAAAAGGGCTTCATTGCGCGAACTGCGCGGCAAAAATCGAAAATGCAATAAAAGCAATGGACGGTATTGCTTCCGCTTCCGTAAACTTTTTAACAACTACTTTGCATATCGAAGCAAACGAGGAATTTTTTGACAACATTGAGGGGCGTATAAATGACATAGTACATAAATACGAACCCGATGTACTTGTTATTGAGCATGACGGAAAAAAGGGAAACACAAACAAATCAAATGAACACGGGGATTGTTGCGGCCACAGCCATAATCACAATCATGAAGAAAGCGGAAAAAAGGATTTGATTAAATTATTTACCGGCATCGTTATTTTCGGTTGCGGTTTAATCGTTTCAATTTTTACCGATATAAACGAATATATACCCATTGCCGCATATGTAATCAGTTATTTGATTTTAGGCGGCGAAATCGTTTTAAGAGCGGCGAAAAATCTTATACGGGGCAAAGTGTTTGACGAAAACTTTTTAATGAGTATCGCCACAATAGGCGCGTTTATCATAGGCGAATACCCCGAAGCCGTAGCCGTTATGTTGTTTTTCCAAGTGGGCGAATATTTCCAGAGTATAGCGGTACGTAAATCAAAAAAATCCATTTCTTCCCTTATGGATATACGACCCGATTATGCAAATATTTTGAACAACGGCGACATCATTAAAGTTGACCCCGATACCGTAAATATCGGTGATATTATCGTAGTAAAGCCCGGTGAAAAAATCCCGCTGGACGGTGTCGTTATCGAGGGGGAATCCATGCTTGATACAACGGCGTTAACGGGCGAATCCGTACCCCGAAAAGCGGCGTTTTCCGATACCGTTTTATCCGGGTGCATAAACCTAAACGGTGTATTGACCGTTGAAGTAACCAAAACATTCGGGGAATCAACGGTTGCAAAAATCATTGACCTTGTGGAAAACGCCGGAAGCAAAAAAGCACCCGCCGAAAAATTTATAACGAAATTTGCACAGTATTATACCCCTGTAGTTGTCGGGCTTGCCTTGTTGTTAGCTGTAATTCCCCCGCTGTTTTTCGGCGGCACTTGGGTTGAATGGGTACACAGGGCGTTGGTGTTCCTGGTTATTTCCTGCCCGTGCGCGCTGGTCGTATCCATTCCGTTAAGTTTCTTCGGCGGTATCGGCGGAGCGGCTAAAAAAGGCGTTCTTGTAAAAGGCGGCAATTACTTGGAAGCCTTAAATAACCTTGATATTGTCGTTTTTGATAAAACGGGTACATTAACAAAAGGCGTATTTAAAGTAACGAGCATACAACCGTCAAACGGTTTTACCGAAAATGAACTATTATCGTTTGCCGCAAGTGCCGAAGCCCTTTCCAATCATCCCATTGCGTTATCCATACAAAAGGCTTTCGGCGGTGAAACCGACAAAGACGCGCTTTCGGAGTATAACGAAATTGCAGGGCATGGTGTGTGTGTAAAACACACCGAGAAAACCATACTTGCCGGAAACGGTAAACTGATGAACCTTAATAACATTATTTTTGTTGAAGCAGAAAGCATAGGCACGACGGTTTATATCGCCGTAGATCATATGTTTGCGGGGTATATCATCATATCGGATGAAATTAAAACGGACAGTTACAAAGCGATAACCGAATTAAAAGCAAAAGGCGTCAGGAAAACGGTTATGTTATCGGGCGATAATCCGCAAATTGCCGGAATGATAGCCGAAGAATTAAAACTTGATGAAGTGCACGCCGGATTGCTTCCCCATGAAAAAGTAGAAAAAGTTGAATATCTTAACGGGCAAAAACAATCGAAAGGCACCCTTGCTTTTGTAGGTGACGGCATCAATGACGCGCCGGTGCTTGCAAGGGCCGATATTGGTATTGCAATGGGTGCTTTAGGCTCGGACGCTGCCATCGAAGCAGCCGACATCGTATTAATGACGGATGAACCGTCAAAGTTATCGGAAGCGATCGACATCGCACGGTTTACAAGGCGTATCGTTTGGCAAAATATTGTTTTTGCGTTGGGTGTAAAAGGGTTGTTCCTTGTTCTTGGGGCTTTCGGCGTAGCCTCTTTATGGGAAGCCGTGTTTGCGGATGTGGGTGTATCGCTTCTTGCCGTTCTTAATGCGACAAGGGTTGGTAAATTAAAGGCATAATACCGTTATAAAACAAAATCCGGTTAATCAACCCGTTTCATCCCTAACATAAAGCCGCGTACCCTTGTATGCGGCTTTTTTAATGGTTTTTACAGGATAACAATTTTTGTGTTGACAATTAATTACGACAAATGTAAGATAAAGTAATCGTACAGATATCAACTCAAAGGCGTAGTCATTGCCGTGTATAATAAACAGATGTAAGACATGGGAGGCGTTTATGAAAAAAATACCCCAATTGCCTGATGCCGAATTCACTATTATGCAAATCGTATGGGAGCAGCCCTCGCCCATATCCATAAATCAGGTAACCGCTTTGGCGGAACCGGAACGGGGTTGGACGGTGCAAACGGTGTATACCCTCCTTGCCCGTTTGGTGGAGAAGGGCTTTTTATACACAACCAAGCAGGGCAGGGAACGCATTTACACACCGTTGATATCCCAGGATGTATACCTGAATCAGGAAACAGGCCGGTTTTTTCAAAAATTCCATAAAAATTCCGTACCCGGACTTATGAATGCCTTGTTCAAAAGAGCTTCCAAAGAGGACTTGACGGAAATCGAGGCGTGGCTGAAGGAAAATACCGAGGAATAAAGGAGGGTTACCATGGAACGTGTAATTCAACTGATATTGGAAACGTCCTTACTTATGTCGGGTGCGATATTAATATTGCTGTTGTTAAGCAAAATCCTCGTCCGCAAAACCCGCTCCGGCTTGCGGCATTTGTGTTGGTTGATTGTGGCGGCCGCGTTGCTTATTCCCTACCGCCCCGCCATGTTGACGTTCACCCTGCCGCGGGAAGAAGTATACCGGGAAATTGAAGCCCCGCTTTACGTCGATTTGGATTTAACATATGACCAAGTTTATCGGCATGACTTTGCGTATAACGCACATTCCTTTGTTTTACCGCCGGTGCAGAACGTCCCGAATGCCCCTGTTTATGTGCCGGATATCCCCGCCCCGCAAGCGGCGGCACTGTATATAACCAATGAATCAACAACCACGGAAGCAACCGAGGTATTGTGCAGTGAATATTACGCGCTTGCGGAAGTGGCGGAACACGTTGCGTTATTAACGACACTGCGTGAAAATATATGGCAATTATTATTTATTATATGGGTGGCGGGTTTGTTGGGCTTTGCCCTGTTTCACGTAATCGGCCATGCGCTTTTTAAGCGTAAAATGATTAAAAACAATGAGGAAATAACCGCCGGTTCGCTGTACAACCTGTTTATCCGCATATGTTGCCACGTCGGTATACGGCGCAAGGCGCGGCTGATGGTAAACCACAACGCTACCATACCCATGATGCATGGATTTTTCCGCCCGGTTATCGTATTGCCCGCGTATTTGCAACACGTTGACCCGGTACAACAGCGGCTGGTTATCCTGCACGAAGCCCTGCATATCAAACGCGGCGACATCTTGGCGCGTCTGCTGTGCCTGGCCGCCGTGGTTATGCATTGGTTTAACCCGCTGGTGCATCTGATGGATCGTTTGGCGGTGGACGAATCCGAAAAAGCCTGCGACGATGCCGTATTGCGCCATTCCGACGCGGAAACCCGCATGGTGTACAGCCGCACCCTGATAGACGCCGCATGGATTGATACGAAAACCCAAGGCGCGTTGGCTTATGCATTAACAAACGGCGGAAAGGGTTTAAAAAGCCGTTTGAGAAATATAATCACCAAAACCACACCCAAGCGTTGGGTGCTGGTCATATGTACCGTGCTGATGGTAGCGGGGGTCGTGGCTTTTTCCCTGGTGCAGTTCGGCGGGCGGGGGAAAGACGAACCGGGGGACACGGAAAGCGGCTACGCAAACGGCGACGGCAGCCACACAGGACTGCACGCCTCCGAGGGCGACACGCTTAAAATCTTCGCGCCGATTGTAAGAAACGCCCAAATACGCATGACCGCCGCAGCGAATGCCTTGCACGCTTCCCACGGGATAGGATTTGAACTGACGGACTATCTCATTGAGGAACACGCGGAGTATATCGAACACATGTTATCCCTGTTCGCGGGGGGTGTCGGGCCGGATATCTTCGTTACCATGGGTAACACCCCGCTGTACCGCTTCATCGAAAACGGCTTTATTATGGATATCAACGAAATCATCCCCGACCGCGCCGACTTCTACGAAAACGCACTTGCGGGCTTTGAAGTGGGCGGGCGGCTGTATGCCATGCCCATGGGCTTTAATTTTCAAACGGTGGGGATTAACGCCGCACTTCCGCCCGAAATCATAAACCGCTTCGCCGCGCTGGAAACGGCGTCCGCGTCGCAGTTGATTGACATATACGCCGAGCTTGTTACAACGCACCCGGAATTTGTCGATTTTTATTTTTCAAATTCATTACACCCCGTTTTCACGTTGCAAGCGGAGGTTACCCATGCGCTGGACTTTTCCAATCGTGAGGCGGCTTTCCCCGAAGGTACGGCGGCGATGCTGGAGGGTGTGCGTACACACATTCATAATAACACCAACCCCGACTTGCTCATTAACGACGCCCGTTATGAAGACATGCAGAACTTGCAAGGGAACACCGTGTTCCATATCCCGACGAACGCGGCTGTGTCCAACGCGTTTTTCCCCTTCGAGCGTGAGTTTTTTACGCATTATATTCCCGTAGCGGACGAACGGGGCGCGCTGGTCAACCGTTCGATATCACTTGCGGTGGTTATCGGTGCGCATGTAGACCCGGACGTGGCGTGGGCATTTATCGAGGCGTTGCTTAACGAAACGGCTTTGAACGGATGGGGCGGGGATATACACATTTCGCGTCCGTATGCCCGGGAATATTTGGAACGGGGAATCAACAACGAATTATTGCAATTAACACTTCGGCCCATTCTCACCAACGAAAGCGCGGCGGTTTCCCACGCGGCGGATCGTATTATGGTTTACGCGGAGATGCCGAGCGTCCGCCCGGTAGTGTATCTTATGCCGTGGGATGTGATAAGCGGCACGTTTAACGCGTTCCTTGCGGGTGAAGGCAGCGGGTCGGACGCCGTACGCGCCATGGAGGGCAATATGCTGGCGTGGATGGGTACGGAACGCGAAGTGGAAGCCTATGTGCCCGAGCCTCCACCCCCGCCGGAGCCCGACCCCTTTGTGCGCACATTGACAATCCGCATCGACAACGGGCATTCCGCGTTGTTCCAACAGGCAGCCACCGCCATGAACGCGAGCTGGCAGGCGCAGGGTTTGGCATACACCTTCGCGTTGGATATGGACGTGTATCGGTGGGATGATTTTGAGGGCATAGAAGCTCGGCGCGCGCGCTTGCAAACGGAGTTGATGGCGGGGAGCGGGCCGGATATCTTCCTGACCGATACATGGGGGATGAATTTTCGCGGCATGGCCCGCAACGGCTTCCTTGCCGATTTTTATACGCTCATGGATAATTGCGAACGCACAAGCCGCGGCGAATTCTATGAAAATGTGCTGGAAGCCTTCGAATTTGACGGCGGGCTGTACCTTTTCCCCACCAGCTTCGCTTTTCACCATGTGGGCATCAACGCCCGTTTGCCCCAAGAGGAACAAAACCGCTTTGCCCGGGCGGATACGGTGACCCAAGGCGATATGATGGAGCTTTACCTGCGTGTGCGCGACGAGCCGCAGCTTGCGCGTTTATCCTACGGGTACCTTTGGGGGCTTTCCGTTACACCGTTTCATGCGGTTCAAGCCGCGTTATACGATTTTATTGATTTTGGAACGCGCAGGGCGAGCTTTACCGACCCGCGTTTTATCGAATACTTGGAAATAACAAGGCGTGCATATGAAGGGTTCGACGGAATGTTTAACATTAGCAACAGCAACGCGCCCGGGGTGGAAGAAATGTCCCGATTGGCAAGCGCGCAAATTTTTGAGGAGAGGCAAGTTGAAATGTCGGGAGCCAATCCGTTCTTTTCACGTACCGCCAATCATTTCGTGCATTACCGTCCCGTGGTTAACAATGCCGGACAATTGGTTATCAATCCCGATAACTGGTTCGGCGTGTGGGCATTGCTTGCGGTCAACGCCAACGGGCAACCGGAGCTGGCTTGGGAATTTATCACCTATTTGTTACGCACCTACCCCCGTGCCACGGGCCGCGCGTTGGCAAGCCCGTACGGAGCTGCCCCATGGGCGGGGCACAGCGTCGCCACATCCATCCTGCGCGAAAACGCAAATATGACGCGCCGTTTCTTTGAAAACGCCGTATACACGGATATTAACCATTGGGGCCGGCATATGGACTGGGACATAAAAGAAGATGAAGCTGACGTTTATATAGACGCGGCAATGGCGCGTATCGCCGCCCTTAACGAAATGCCCGTGGCATTAATCCACCCCCTTATCCCACCCGAGGTGTGGGGCGGGCCGGAATCGGTTCATTTTAATAATTTTATGGCGGGGGCGATTACGGCGGAGGCGTTTGCGCAGTTGATACAAAATTCGATTTCGCTTTGGTTGATTGAATGATGCGAATATTCCGCCGCGAAAGCGCGTTTAACTTATTTTTATTGCCTTCAATTATCGGGCTTGCGGTATTTTATATTGTGCCGTTCGGTATTTCGGTTTACTACGCTTTGATTGATAACGTTGCGGCACGTAACTTCGTGGGTGTTGCGAATTTAACGGAAACGTGGAACAACGCCGCATTTCAATTGGCGTTACGAAACACCGTGTTTTTTATGGGGATAAGCATTCCGTTAATTATGGTGCTTGCGCTGGTGGCGGCACTCTTGCTTCGCCCCATGCCTGTGCGAATCCGGCGGGTTTTTGCGGTATTCTTTATATTGCCTTTGATGATACCATCGGCGAGCATGGTATTTTTCTGGCGGCATTTGGTGAACTTGAATGGGATGGTAAACCGCTTGCTTTTCCCTGCCGCACCCATTGATTGGCTCAACAGCGATTATGCCATGTGGGTTGTTATAATTATTTTTGTTTGGAAAAACGCGGGCTTTAACATGATTCTCTTTCAGGCGGGGTTGGACGCTATCCCGCGGGATTATTACGAATATGCGCAAATCGAAGGCGCGGGGCGGTTTCGGCAGTTTCGCATTGTGACGCTGACGTATTTGCAACCCACGTTTTTTTTGGTTTTTATCCTGTCTGTAGTTCATTCCTTTAAAGTGTTCCGTGAAATTTATTTATTGACGGGTACACATCCGCACATGCGGATTTACCTTTTGCAACATTTTTTGAATAACCAGTTCACCAATTTGAATTTTCAATTAATGGCGAGCGCGTCGTTTTATTTATTCGGGTTTATATTCCTGTTAGTGGCGTTGCTGTACAAAATACAACAAAGGCAGACGTATATATGATGAACGCGACAATAAAAAAAAGATTGCTTACGGCAATCCTAATATTTTTTACCGCTGTTTTGGCGGCGGGTTTTATGTTGCCCGTTTTTATCACGGTTATCAATTCGTTGATGAAGGGTTTTGAAGTACGCAGTCGGTTTACCATGAACATTTTACCTTCCAATATTTTTTATGTATTGGATGTGTTCCCGCAAATTCACTATGTGCGGATGACACTATCCCCCGACTATGTATCGGCGGGGCAATATGCCGCGCTGTTCCGCTATGCGGAATATATGAACGCAATGCTTAACAGTTTGTTGATTGCCCTGCCCGCCGTGTTGGGGCAGCTTGTTATCAGCGTACCCGCGGCTTATGCTTTCGAATTTTTAAAATGGCGCAATAAAGAGAAGCTGTTTTTTGCTTACATCGTAATTATGCTGATGCCGCTGCCTGTTTTGCTGGTGCCGCAATTTGTCATCGCGGGCTTTTTCGGTATATCGGAGAGTTTGCCGGCGATTATTTTGCCTGCGCTGTTCGCGCCCTTCGGCGTTTTTCTTTTACGGCAATATTTAAAAACCCTGCCCGTGGAGTTCATCGAAGCGGCAAAAATAGACGGTGCGGGACAGTTCCGTATCCTTGTGTCCATTATCACACCGCTGATGAAGCCCGCCATTGCCGCATTGGCATTACTCGTTTTTATTGATTATTGGAATGTGGTTGACCAAGCCCTTGTATTTATCACAGATATAGAATGGCAACCTTTATCGGTTTATCTGACACGGTTGACGGGGAACTTTAACATTATATTTGCGGCTTCGGTATTTTATATGATTCCGGCACTTTTGGCTTTCCTGCATGGGCAAGAGCATTTGACGGCGGGAATGAAAATAACCGGTTTAAAGTAGAAAGGGAAAACCATGACTTATAAAAAAATATTAAATCGGGTGACGGTAGCGTTTATTGCTTTACTTGTATTCCTGATTATTTTTTCCAATACGCTGGCGACCCTTTCTGCCAAGCGGGTCGTGTTGGAATTTGCAAGCAGGGGAATTATCACAACCGTAGATGCCGACGGCACTGCCCACACCACGAACCACCCGAACGTCATACCCCTTTCCGCCCTCCACCGGGACGGTAACGGACATTTCATTTTATATGCAGAATCCGTACCGAAACGCTTCGGGAGCAGTTATCATGCGCGCATCCTGCGGGTGGATGTCGGACGGCGAAATGATACCCACGCAGCGGTCACACCGATTATGGGACAGGATATGCCCGCATACGGTATCATTACGGCAAGCAACGAGCCTGTCTTTTCCGGTGAGCGTGTGCGTATTGTCGAATAGGGTTATCCCGTTTCGGCCATGACGATGTATAAATAACCGTTTTCTTCGATAAATTCTTTTCTGCTTTTTAAATTATCCCCCAGCAATATCTCGAACATTTCACGGGTTTTGTCCGCGTCGGTGCAGATGACGATAATAGCTTCTTTGTGGGAAGCCGTGTTTGCGGATGTGGGTGTATCGCTTCTTGCTGTTCTCAATGCGACAAGGGTTGGTAAATTAAAGGCATAACAGCAATCTTAAAGCACAACGTAAAAACAAACATCGTAAAAACAAACATTGTTCGCATACTGCCGTTTTGGTAAGATAGGCATACGATTAATAAAGGAGGCAACCCACATGTGTAAGGGGCAAAAATTCTACAAATGCGGACATTGCGGCAATTTGATGGGGCTTATCAAAGACAAGGGCGTACCCATGATGTGCTGCGGTGAAAAGATGGCGGAGCTCGTGCCCAATACCGTGGAAGCAAGCGCGGAGAAGCACCTGCCCGTCGTCAGCAGCGAAACGGGAACCTGCGATTGCGGCCGCGAATGCATTTGCTTGGACGTTAAGGTTGGCAGCGCAACCCATCCGATGGATGACGGGCACCACATTTCGTTTGTGTATGTGGAAACCGAGCGCGGCGGCCAGCGTAAATGCCTAAAGGCCGGGGAGGAGCCGAGGCTCCCGTTTTGTGTTACGGGCGACAAACCGGTAGCGGTCTACGCCTATTGTAATTTACACGGGCTTTGGAAAACGGAAATCGAGTGAAGAAATACCCCAAGGTACCATGAAAAAATATATTTACCTATACCCGCCGCTCGTCGAGCGTATTCTCGCAGAGGAAGCCACGCGGAAGGACCCCGATAAAGCCGTAAAAACGCGCCTGCACCAATTGTACGGCGCGTATGTACAACCCTCCGCGTATAAAAAAGCCGTTGCTGTACTTAACATAAACAATAAAGCACTTTCCGTTCCCGAAGCGGGTGGAATCCTGCGCCTGCACGCTTCCACCCGCGAACGCTTGCCCCACTACCCCGATTTCTACCGATTTATCTTTGAACATGTCCCCCCGCCGGAGTCCATCGTTGATTTGGGCTGCGGGTTTAATCCCTTTTCGCTCCCCTTTTTATTCGAAGCGAGCCCCGACATCCAAGCGAAATTACAAACCTACTACGCCTACGACATATGTACCCAACAGGCGGAGTTGCTCAACCGTTTTTTTACCGTGTACGGGTTACCCCCCGCCGCCGAATGCCGTGACCTCGCCACCCCCGAACCCTTTGATTCCGAACCCCCGAAAGCCGACCTCGTTTTTATGCTTAAGCTCCTGCCTGTACTGGAAGCGCAATCGCCGGACAGCGGCTTCCGCCTCGCGTGTTGTTTACACGCAAGGCACCTCGTTATCACCTACCCGCTAAAAAGTTTGGGCGGAAAGGAAAAAGGCATGGCGCGCCATTACCGCCATACCTTCGAAACCGCTTTCAACGCGGGTAAACTATCCCCTTTTATTCCCGTAACCGAACGTCAAATCGGTACGGAATGGGTTTATATCCTTACTAACGTCAACGCTTCGCCGACATCTCCAAAATCAACCTGATTTCACCTTGCCCGATACCTAATTCCTTGGCGATATCGGCTACGGGTATACCCTTTTCGTCCAACTCCCGTACCCTTGCGTGCTTAGGGTTGACGGTGCGTTTACGCGGAGCGGGTTTTGCGGACACTGCCTGTACGGATTTGGCCGTCGGCTTCTTTGGGGCGGCTTCCTTCTTTTTGGCGGGTTCGGGTACGGGTAAGGATGCCTCTATAGCCGATTCGTTTACGATAGAATCGTTCGTCAGCGTTTCAACGGTTACCAACGTTTGGGCCACAGGTTCGATCGTTTTAACCGATTCATCCGCGGGTATTGGCTCAATCGCCTTGACCGATTCAACCTCGGGTACGGGTTCCTCCGTCTTTACCGCCGCTTCTACTTTAGCCAAATCCACTTTGATATGCTCCGGCAGGATAAATTGCGCCTTTTGCTTTTCTTCCAATAGGTTATACAAAAAAAGCATGGCTTGGTATTTTTCGCTTATTTCCCTTTGTACCAAGTTGCCGACTTTGTTTAATTCCTTCAACGCCTCATCCAACGCGTCATCCAATGTTGCCAATGCGTCCGCGCTTTGCAAGACTTGGTCGCGTTCCTGCTCGCGCTTGCGCATCCATACGACGGAACCGATGGCGGCCAACGCAACCAAACATATACCGACAACCAATGTGACGATAATTACCGTGGAAAACATGCTGCGATCACCTTTCTATGCGTAAAGCCCGCAACGCGGGCCTATATCCGTATGTCAAGCAAATTGTCCCCCATTTTTTTGGGTGTTTTTTTCTTTTCCTCTTCTTTTTTTTGCATGATCTTCCGCTTCGGATTGTATCCGCCCCCGTGGCCTTTGCCGTCGGGATTAACGTTGGCCCGATCGGAGGGATCGTGCCTGTGCACTTGCTCCTGTTGTTGGCGGACTTGCTTTTCCATCCGATCCGCATATTGCTGCGCGGCAACCTCCGGCCGGCCTTGGTTTTCGGTCGCACCCATGCGCGCCATATCGGACGCGTGCTGGATATTTAAGTTAATATCGATCGGACGTACCATGCCGACCTCCTTATATGTTGGGCCCGATGGTGATCTTTTCCCCGTTGTTGCGCAGCTTGCAATTGGGGATATCTTCACGTACCAGTATTTGCGCGCTGCCGATGGTGATGCGCGCGCCGGAGCGTATCACGTTGCTGGCCGAAACCGTACCCACGTTGACCGCCAATATCCGTGCGACTTCGTCGATTTCATCCTGCAATTTATTCATCTTCGTACGGTACTGCATCTTTACGTTAATGAGTTTTATCAATAAGGCTTTTTTTGATTCGTCAAGGACATCCCGTTGTTTGGCTAACGTGAGCGTATTGACAGCCTTATCGGTTTTTTCAAATTCCGCCCGCAGCGTATTAAATTCCTCTACCATTTCCCTATGGCGGTTCAACTCCTGCGGATTCCCGCCTACTTCGATGTCGGTCAACGTACCCATGGGCGAACCGATCGTACGGGCAACCAGCTTTTGCCCGGCTATCAATGAACCGCCGACCAACAAACCGTTCTTACCCGAAAGGGTAACTGAGCCGTCGCACCTTACCGTGCTTTTTAATATGGAGTCCGCCATGATGTTGCCGCCCGCCGTTACCTTACAGCCCTCGATGAACTTGGCTGTGATATCCTGCGCGGCGATCAATTCGGCCTTGTCGCCGCCCTGCGCGCCCAAGTTTATGATAATACTGCCCTTTTCGGAGATGAGCGTAGCCGCTTCGCATACGCCGCCCACTTCGATATTCCCCACCGACTTTACCGTAAAGCCCGATGAAATATTCCCGCGGACCATGATTTCGCCGTTAAAGTCGATGTTCCCGGTGGAGTTGTTTACGTCACCCTGTATTTCCAATTGGGGCGAAATATTGATCTTGCCGTCTAATATTAACAGCTGCCCGCTTTCATCAGCCAACAGATGCAAACCGTCATCGGAAATAACCGTTCCCTTACCCATGGGGATGGGTGCGGCTTCCTTTGTTTTATCGGGCATCACCGGCTTGCCGAACACGTCGATACCGGGTACGCCCTCGCGCGGGGGTACGGACGTAACCAGTACGTCGCCCCTGTTGCATAGGCGGAACATATCCAATTGCTTAAAATTGACCGTACCGTCCTCCATGATTTTCGGCTTCGGCTTCAAATTGGAACGGTCAAAATGGAATTGCAAATAACCGTCTATGCCTTGCAACGGCTCGCGCCCGCGGGCGATGAACATCTTGCGTTCGTATTTTTTGTTCAGGATAACCTCAGCGAGCATATCCGCATCGTAATTGATGCCTTCCCGCTCCAATAAGGCGATAATATCGGCTTGTTGCATGGGTCGGCCGCCGCCGACGGCTGCGACGAAGGTGATCGTCGCCTCCATGCGGTCATTTGATACTTCTACGGACGCCGATTCGTCGAAACTGTTCGTCCCCGGGTTTTGGGTATCCATGGACCTTCCCCCTTTTAATTGAACAGCAGTGCCTTGAATTTACCCAGCTTACCTTGTAATTTCCCAATCGCTTTCGTATGGATTTGCGATATTCGCGATTCCGATACCTGCAGGATACCGGCGATTTCCTTAAGGGTCAGATCTTCATAATAATATAAGGTTATAACTTGTTTTTCCTTATCCGTCAGCTTGTCGATCGCTTCTGCCAACATTTCCTGCCGTTCCTGTTTTTCGGCTTGCTCCTCGGGCGAATCCTGGCGATTGCTCACCAAACCGTTAAACGGCGTTTCGTAATTTTGTTCCAAATAATCGTCTAAACTTACCAGTGACAACACGGAGGATTTTTTTATCAAATCCTGTGTGGCTTCAATATCCATGCCCAAGTGCGTCGCCAATTCCTCCTCGGTGGGTTCGCGCCCGTGTTCCTCTTCCAGTTGGGTATAGACCTGTTCCATTTGCTTATTTTTTTGACGAAGCGTGCGCGGTACCCAATCCAAACGCCGTATATGGTCGATAATCGCGCCGCGTATACGCCATGAAGCGTATGTCTCGAATTTTATGTCCTTCTTGTAATCGAATTTGTCGATTGCATCAATCAAGCCGAAAACCCCGTACCCGATTAAATCATCGTATTCCACGTGCTGCCCGATATGCATATGCATACGTCCCGCCACAAACTTAAGCAAGGGCGCGTGGAGTATGATCAATTTTTCCTTCAGTTCGGGGCTTTGGGTTTTTCCGTAAGCCCGCCACAATGCCTTTACGTTTTCCATGCTACCTCACTATTCACGCGAGAGATAATCGTGCGATCGGGGGGACGCAGGGGAATCGGGGTTCGCCGATGTTTCGGGCGATTCATCGTCCGGGTTCCCTTCGGACGCTTCGCCCGACGCTTCCCCGTTTGCCGCTTCCTCATCTTCCGATGGCGGCGCGGGGAAGATGCGTGTCACAATGTAATAACGTACCATATTGCCTATAAAATAAAAAACAATTATAGCGACCGACGCCAATAACGCCATCGTATACAGGTTTTCGCCGCGGATGATACAGGCTACGATCACCGATGCGGCGGCAACGATGCACACCATCAGGTGGATCTTGTTAAACCGTTCATCCAAATGCTTATAATTATCCATCAAACCGTTTTTGTCCCACGCCCCACGGCCTTAATTACAAAACGGCCGTCATCCGCGTACAACTCCACCGTGCGGCCAAAGTTCTCTCCCGTTTCCCGCGCCAGTAAAGGGATATTGTATTGTTTAAGCAAGCGGAGGGTAGCCTCCACGTTGCGGTCGCCGATACGCAGGTTATCATTCGTCGCGTTAAACGCGAACATCTGCGCACCACCCGCGATCTTCGCTTTCATGTTAAAGCGCGTAGCCCCGAGCCGCTCCATATCCTTTATCAGTTGCTCGATAGCGGTATCCGCGAACTTTGCTATGTTGGAATTATTTTGTATCTGTTTTGAATCCGGCAGCATAAAATGGGCCAATCCGCCCACCTTAACCTTCGCGTCATACAAAGCAACGCCCACACAGGAGCCGAGCCCCAGCGTTGTCAACGCGCCGGGGGTTTTTGCGACCTTTAGGTCCGCCATGCCTACGACGATCATTCCTGCGAGCATTTTATTCCACTCCCAAAGCCCTTAGTATACGATAGAACGAATGCAAGTTAGGCACCAAAATAAAGCAACCCGAACAATCCACGTTTTCTTTGCCTTCCTCGGCTTGCACTTGGATCTGCGATTCCAAGAACAAAACGCGGTCTGCCATCTTACCGAACTCAATGGCGGGTACGGACAGGATGGCTTGCGCCATGTCGATAGCGACGAAGGGTACGGACGGCTTAAAGTTGATGTTCGTCAAACCCGCCATGGATGATAAGTAGGAGCTGATCATGATATTGCCCGCTTCCTCGATGACCGAATGTTCCATTTCATCAAATTCAATGGACCCTTCTTCGCGTTCCATCGGCAACGGAGCCCCCATGGCACCCAAAAACGCCTTCGTCAGGCTGCGCGCCGCGGGTAGGGGCATCAGGAACATCATCATCCCTTGGATCTGTCCGGTGACGCTGACCAATATACCCACGACGGTGCTGTCCGGCCCACCCATAAAATCCGCCACATTGCTAAACTCTACCCAAGACACGTTGGGGACGGGCATCGTCACCTTTCGGTTGATGAGCTTGGCAAGGGCTGTCGCGGCATGGGCCGTACCCATACTGCCCAGTTCCTTCATCACGTCCAAATGAGAGTCGTTAAAAATTTTGTCCGCCGAAAATCCACCCATGTCACTACCTCCGATATGGAATCCCTTGGAATTCCGTTTTAAAAATAGCTTACTTCTTGCTGTATTTAAATAAGGTTTTTTGGGGCCTCTTTAATAATTTACGTTGTTCATTATATACATAACGCACAATGCGCTCTTCGTCCGACTCGGGCAGCACTTCAAACTTGATGCCGTATTGGTAGGGGTACTTCACGTTTTCCGGTACGTGCTTGGCCATCAATACATGGCCGAACACCATCACGTAATCATCATCCAAGAATAAGTCAATCCTCAACAGCGATCCCGACGGTATATTCATGGTCGTTATCATTTTTATCCCGCCGCTGGACAGGTCGCGCACCAAGCCTTCCGTCCGCTTGCTTTGTTCCCCGTTATCCTCCACCAAATTAAAGGTGATGGGTATCGAACACACAAATCGGAAAGAGTTGCGGCGCTGCACCTTCTCCCCGTCGGTTATCAAAAAAAATCGGAGCATTTCGAAGCCTTCAATTTTTTCACGCTGCATAAACTTTGCGTCAAAGTTGACCTGTGCTTCACCGGAGATAAAACGCAAGCCGTACACGTTCCGCTCCACCAAACGTATGCGCTGTCCCTTATCCAACGGGGCGTGTATCAAAATCGTCTTGTCGCTCTCCACTACTTCGACCCGCGTTAAGTACGGACCTTGCGTCGTGGAATTCTTATATACGATTTGCACTTGGTCGCCTGTCTTAACATCCCTAATCAGCACAACGCTACCCCTCAGCCCTTATGTCGGCCGATTAACTTTAACATAAACGAATAGATACTGTTCTTCTTTTCGTGCGTAACTTGCAATAAAGCATTGGAAATGATCGAAATGCTTTTCGCGCTGTCCGACGAAGGGTATGCCATGGTTACGGGTTTTTGCCTGCGTACGGCCCGCGCGAGGTACGTGTCGTACGGTATCGTCCCCAGCGGTACGAGTTTTATCCCCAAAAAACGTTCGCATACGCCGCTCAGTTTATCTTGGACCTCCTCGGATTCGGCTGCGGAATCAGCGCAATTAACGATGAGCTTCAACTCGGTGATGTGGGGCGCGGTGTTGCGTATGGATTTAATGAGGGCATACGCATCCGCGATGGCAGTCGGGTCGGGTGTGGTGATAATTACGGTCTCGTCCGCGGCTTTGATAAAATTCAATACAGCGTTCGATAAGCCTGCCCGCGTATCTATGATAATACAATCCGCCAATTCGTCTAATTTCATAAACCCCGATGTGAGCTGCGCCAATTGTTTATCCGTCATTTCGGACAGGTTAAGCATACCCGTGCCGCCGGAAAGGAACATAATATCCAGCGGACCCTTGGTAAGGGCGGCTTCGATATCCGCCGTGCCGTTAAGCACGTCCGCTACGGTATGCTTGGGATATATACCCAATAATATTTCAACGTTGGCCAACCCGAAATCGGCATCCACAATCACTACGCGTTTGCCCAGCTTGCGCATACACACCGCCAAGTTTATGACGAAGTTGGACTTACCCACACCGCCCTTACCGCTGGCTACGGCGTATACACGCGCATTCATGACGGGTTTTGGGGCTTCTTCCTTTTTGCGCTGCAACACGAGTTCGCGCAGGGATTTTGCTTGGTCTATCACGGGGTGCCACCCCCCGATTGCGACTTTTGCTCACCTTGGGCGGAGGTATAGGACGTTTCTCCGTTAAGGCCCAGCAACGACCTCGCGATATTGTCGGATTTCACCGCGTCGAAATCTTCGGGTACGCTTTGCCCGAAAGTAACGTAGGCGGGTTTCCTTCCGGTCAGGCAACAGACATTAATCAGATTGCCTAAGTTGTCCGATTCATCCAGCTTGGTGAATATCAAATCAAATTCCGTTATTTTCGAATAAGCGTTGACGATACCGATCAAATCCTTATAACGCGTGTTGATGCTTAACACCAAATAACGCACGCTTTCGGGGATTTCATCCAGTATCAGCTTCAACTCCGATAAGTTATCCTTATTTTTATGCGAACGGCCCGCGGTATCCACCAAAATTATATTATGGGGGGGTACAAGGCTTTTTATCTGTGCCGACATTTCATCCGCTTTATATATGGTCCTTATTTCCAAACCCAAAATATCCGCATATGTCTTTAGCTGCTCCACAGCCGCGATGCGGTATGTATCCGCCGTCACCAAACCTACGTTCAGTTCATACTTAAGCGAAAGCAGGGAGGACAGCTTTGCAATGGTCGTCGTCTTACCGACACCCGTCGGGCCCATAAAAATCACGGTCTGCGGGTCGGCACTTTCCGTTGCGATCAATGTAGGATTGCTGAGCAGATCCACGATGTTGCCGTACACGGTCTTAACGATTTCCTTCACATCGGTATGATGGGCGGGCAAATCCGATAAATCACCCAATAGGCGGGCGGCGACTTCGGGTAATACGTCTTGGGTCAGGAGCGTATTGTACAGGGATTGCACCAGCGGGTTTTTGTACTTGTTTACGGTGACCGCCTCAACATGGGAAGCCTTATCCTTTTTATATTTCGTTCTGTTTTTATTCCTTTGTTTTATTTCGGATTTTGGCCCCTCGGTTTTGGTTTTGGTTTCGGTTTGCAAGGTTACCTTGCGCGCTTCCTGTAATAAAAGCGCCAAGGATTCCTCGATGGATTCCTCGGGGTCGGCGTCCTCCTTGGGCATGATATCGCGTGCGGCTTGTAAAATGGATGGCGCGGGGGCAGGTGTTTCCCTCGGTGCGAAGGTTTCGTCCGTCTCGTATGAAGCGGTGACGACAAGGCGCGGTTTAAGGAACCATCCCAACGGTGCGGGGTACGGCTTCGTACGGGTGCTGACGATCGTGGCTTCGGGACCCATTTCCTCGCGGATTTGCGCCAATATCGCTTCTTCTTTTTTTCCTTCGAACCGTTTTACCCTCATGATACGCTAACCATCCCTACCGATTGGAGTTCCGCCGTTTGGTCTATTTCGCCGTAGCTGAGTACAACGAGGTCGGGTGCGACTTCATCCACCAATTGCTTGAAGTACATACGAACGAAAGGTGACGTCAATATAATGGGCATAACACCCAAGGACGTAAGTTTACTTACCTCCCGCTTAAGGCTATCGAAGATCTTATGCGAAACCTGCTGGTCCAACGCCACGAAACTGCCGATCTCGGTTTTCTGTATATTACCCGTAAGCATCTGTTCCAATGCGGGGTCAAGCGTGATAACGGTGTTTGCGCCTTGCGAAAAGAACTTGCGTGATATGGCGCGCTTCAAATTGGCCCGTACGTATTCGGTCAGCATATCCGGGTCGCGTGTGATCGGGGCGTGGTCCGCCAAGGTCTCCAATATCGTAACGAGGTCACGGATGGATACGCCTTCGCGGACAAGTTTCGAAAGCACTTTCTGCACTTCACCTATGCTCATGTATTTGGGGATGAGCTCATCCACCAAGATAGGATGCGATTCCTTCACGTGGTTGATACGCTTCTGTACGTCCTGACGGGACAATAATTCATGCAGGTGGTTGCGGATAACGCCCGTCAAATGCGTGGCGATGATCGCGGGCGGGTCCACCACGGTATAACCCAACGCCTCGGCGCGTTCCCGCTGCGATTCGGATATCCAAAGGGCGGGCTGCCCCATATAAGGCTCGACCGTTTCAATACCGTCGATCTCCTCCTCCACATAACCCGAGTTCATGGCCATGTAGTGGTCGAACATGATTTCGCCGCCCGCCACTTCGTCGCCCTTTATGTAGACGGCGTACTGGTTGGGGGAGAGTTTTATGTTATCCAGCAGGCGTATCTGCGGGATAATCACACCCAATTCCTTGGCGATGTTGCGGCGTATCATAATGACGCGCTCCAACAGGTCGCCGCCTTGGCTGGCCTCCACCAACGGGATAAGGCCGTAACCGAAGCAAAGCAAAATCGGGTCCACGTCGATTTGGTTCATCATTTCGTCCATGGGGCGGCGCAGCTCGTCAACCTCCATATCGTCTGTCGTGATCTCCGTTTCGATGTTGGAAACCGTTTCCTTACGCCTCATTGTGATACCCAATAATATCAAGACGGCCCCGGCGGGCATAAAGAACATGGCGGGCAGGGGCGTAAATCCCATGATAAACAATGCGCCGCCGGTAATCAACAGCACCATCGGGCGGGCAAACAATTGCTTGGTAAAGGCTTGGGTGATGTCCTCCTCAAGGGTGGCTTTCGTAACGATGAGGCCCGTCGCGAACGAAATCAGAACGGCGGGCATTTGGGAGACGAGACCGTCCCCGATTGACAACAAAAAGAATACATCGACCGCGTCGCCGATGGAATAACCCATCTGCGTCGCGCCTATGATAATACCGCCTATGATATTGATGAACATGAGGATAATGCTGAATATCGCGTCGCCCTTCACGAACTTGACCGCACCGTCCATCGAGCCGTAAAAATTGGACTCGTCCTGTATCTTCTTACGGCGGGCCTTGGCTTCCTCTTCATCGATGATACCCGAATTGAGGTCGGCGTCGATGGCCATCTGCTTGCCGGGCATGGCGTCCAGCGTAAAGCGCGCGGTCACCTCGGCTACGCGTTCCGAACCTTTTGTGATGACGAGGAAATTGACCAGCACGATGATCAAAAAGAGGATCGTTCCCACGACGATGTTGTTACCCGCCACCGTTTGGCCGAAGAATGCGATGACGTTGCCCGCTTCTCCCCGGGTTAATATCAAACGCGTGGTGGTCACGCTCAAAACGATGCGGAACATGGTGATGATCAGGAGGATCGTGGGGAAGAGGGACATTTCCAACGCTTCCTGGGAATACAGGGCGTTGAGCATAATTATGATCGCGATCGCGATGACGCACATCAAAAGGAAATCCACAAGCCCGATGGGCATGGGCAGGATAAGGACCACGATACAGGCCACGACAAATATACCGATGAGGGATTCTTTCCTAAGCACAGTCGACACGCGCCAACCTACTTTCTTGCAAGAATCTTACAATACTCACGAGATACACCCAAGTATAACCGAACGGGCTTGTCTAGGCAATGGTTAATGGTGTATCGTTGTATGGGAAACCATGGTTACGGATGAGGGTGTCGCAATGTCGAAAAAAGTCATATACATAGAATTTAACGCGGACGGCGAATTTACGCGAACGGAAAACGGCGGAATCGGATTCTCTTTTTTTCCGCCGTCGTTTGTTTTGGTCGCCAACACACCCCGCACGGTTATCCGTACGGGAATATTAACCGCCGGGAAGAAAAGGCTGTCCCCCGAAGCCAAATGGGATTTGGTTAAGAATGCGTTTCCGTTGGGTCGAACGTTAAATGAGGACAGCCATATCTTCGACGGTTGTATTTACCCGTCAACGGAAGGGGAAGCTGTTTTTCTGATGACGGCGCTTCCGTTGGAAACGGCCGACAAAATTACGCGTATCGGCGCGAAACGGCTGGGCGAAAAACGGATTTCGCGGTTGGATACGATTGAAAATATTATATTCCGACGTTTTTGCGCGGAAGGTACGGAACCGCGAAACACACGATGGGTATTGTTCCCGCAGGGGGTTGGGTACCGCGCTTTGGTTATCGCGCGGGGAGGGGCGCCGTCGGATGCTCATTATTTACCGATTGACTCCGGTATAAAAGAAGGGGCATTGCTCCGCGTATATGAAGCCGATGCCCCGGATGAAGTGATTCTGTTAACCCGCGATGATTGGACGGCGTTTTGGGACGATAACCGCTTATGGCTGGAAGGTTTTTTCAACGGACGTGATGTGACGGTCCACACCGTCCCCTATTGATTACTTCCTCAGCAAGCCTTTTATATGCGGTTGTTTTTCGCATAAACCGATCAACATCGTCACGAAAAAGACGTTCAGCGTAGTCGTGGCGACGCTTTGCAACACACGCGGCAGCCACACCACCACGAAGGGTAATAATTGCCACGAGGTCAAAATCGTCTGCCGCATGACCCACGTATTATGGGTGGATACCAATATGGCGGGTATCATCATGGCCAGCACAAGTGCGAGTGTGTGGGGCAACGGTTCGTGTTTCTTTAAAGCCTTCCGCACGATGTAATCAAGCAGGATCAATAAAAGCACGAACCCCCCGATACCTAACATCAGCCATGTTGCGGCGTTGATGATTTCGTTCAGTACGCCGGTTTGCCCGATGGTGGCGAAGGAGCGGGTTACGGCCATACGTGATATCCAACGCATCCCGTCGGTCGTAAATCGGGAGGCTTCGGCGTCCACGCTGCGCCGAAGCGTACCTTCGCCATCGTACCTTTCGATGATTACGCGCGTGCCGACCAAGCCCCACGCTCGGTTAACGCTCCTGTCAACCACCACGGACTCATGTACGCGGTAATAACGTTCGCCGTTCGTATTTACATGCTCGGTGCGATGGGATTCGATATGCCATATAAAACCGTGGGCGTCGGGTTGCCCGCTTTCCCACGCCGACCGTCTTTCCTGCGTGCGGGTATAGAAATCCTGCTTAATACCGTCATACTGCAACGCATACATGTGATACCCGCCGATTGCAACGAGTAATATCCCCATGCACACAAGCACCGTACGTAATGTTTTGACACCGCTTTTTTTCAACAATATCCACAACCAACCCCGAATAAAACCGCCGCCAACGGCAGCCAGCGTCAATTGCGGCAGCCACGCGCCCGTCGGGGAGATAAAATGCCCCACCATATCCGTCAGGCCCGATACCATCGCCCCGTACACCGGCCCGAACAGGATCGACGGCATAATCGAAAACATTCCGTGGAAGCTGATGCGCATACCGCTTTCGCCGAAGACGGGTATGTACACCCGGGTAAAGGTGCGCAACACAAGCGCGATCGCCAGGAACAACGCGGATATCACGATACGGCGCGTATGTAGGGACGTTTTTGACATGAATGCCTCCCTGTTTGCAAATTAGGGGCATTATAGGTGATACCCGGAAAAAATCAAAATCTAAGCGCACAATGAATAAGCCTTCGGCGTAGGATGGTAATTATCCAAAACGTTGGAGGCTTTCTTATGGAAATCACCGCAAAGGCATTCGATTACAACACAGGCGTGGTCACGCGTAAACAATTCGACGACCACATGACCCTATACAAGGGTTACGTTTCGAAAACGAATGAAATCGCGAACACCCTCGTGACCAATCCCGAGCTTGCGTCGGCCAACGCCACGCAAAGCCATTACCGCGGATTAAAACGCGGCCAAACCTACGCGTTGGACGGCGTCATATTACATGAACTTTACTTTGAAAATCTCGGTTCCACGACCGTACCCGTCGGTAAAAAAACGCAAGACCTGATGGACAGGTTTTTCGGCGGCGTCGATAAATGGAAAGCCGATTTTATCGCGTGCGCGACTTCCGCGCGGGGATGGTGCGTGCTGGCGTACGAACAGCGTACACGCCAATGCACAAATTTCCTCCTCGATTCCCACCACGACGGACAAGTGATGCTGGCGTACCCCCTCATTGTGCTGGACATGTACGAACATGCGTATTTTTTGGACTACGGTACGGACAAAGCGGCCTATATCAACCGCTTCATTTCGCAAATCCCGTGGGACGCGGTGGAAAGGCGTGCGCTGGCGGTGATGTAGCCGTCGGGCAAAGGCAAAACTTCCTACACGCGCGTATGTAGTGTATAATAAATACATTCTACCGCAGAGGATATGCCAATGCCCGAATTCATCGATTATTCCTCCCGCCGCGGGGCGATCGTACCCTTGTTGCCGAAGATACACGCCCTGTTGAAGGAAAACGCCGGGAAGGAAAGGCTTTGCGGACTTGAACCGCCCGAAAATATCGTCTCGTGGCGACAAAGGTTTAACCCGCTGTTGCTGGACGTCAGCCGTCGGTTCATCTTTGCGATGGAAATCCAAGGGTCGGACAAACGCGATGTGTTGGGCTTTGTTTTTTATCGGTACCCCGCGGATAAAAAAGGAACGGTATATATCGAAGACATGCAGATCGCCCATGCCCATCGCAACACCGCCGCAATATTAACAGGCCTCATCGCCAAGCTGGAAACCGACCCAAATGCGAAGAGCGCCGTTTTCTTCGGCAGCGAACGCTTGAAGAAACCGATGGACAAGGAACTCCTCGCGGGCGTCGGGTTTAAGGAAACCTTTCCCGACGGGTGGGAACCCCTCGGTAATATGAAGGAAGCCTTGGGTGCGCTCAGGGTACGCTACGGACGGGCGAAGGCGTAATGCTCGAATTCATTTCGGCGTTCTTTACGCGAATATTCGAAACACTCAACCGTCAGGATAACCATGTGGTTATCTTGGCGGTTTATTTATTGGTCGCGTTCGGTTGCGCGTTTTTACGTATAGTCGCAAAGATACGCTTCAGCGGCGCGTTGCTCGCCTTCTACAAGGACGCGAAGGAATTAAAGAACCGCGACGACGTGAAGAAATTCCGTAATATCCTCTTACGCAACACCGTGGCGGCGTACAAACAAGCGGCGGACAAAGCCGTCGCCCGCATACCGACGGCGCAATTGATCGAACGGCAGGTGGACAACCTGCGCTTCGCGGGATGGCGGTATTCGAGCTTGGCAAGTGTCGTCGAAGGCTTCGAAATCGGCTTGCTTTGGATAGGCATCCTGCTTGCGGTCATTTTCAACGAATACGCGCATGTATACGGCGTTTGCGCGGTCATCGCGTTCATATTATTAAAGATACTCGCCGCCGTCTTTGACTTCCGCGGCGCGCGGGCGCGTCTGTGTGAAGAGATGCTCATATACATCGAACGGGAGATCGGGCGTTTTTACGCTTCCGACACGGGCGGCGCGATATTGCGCTTAAAGTCTGAGCTCGTGGAGGCGCAAGGCCGACAAACGGAAGCCTTAACCGCCGCGTTGGCGCAGCTGACGACGGCATTGTCCGATAATGCCAAATCGCTGGGAAAATCCATCATCGAAACCACGAAGGGAATCAATACGCAAATCGCCGAGGCGATTAACGAAAAACTCACCAAAATGAATGAGGACTTCGATAAATCGGCCAAAAGCTGGGAAAAATCCCTAAGCGAAGCCGCCGTCGTACAAACAGCCATCAATCATTCCGCCGTAGGGATCGATAAAGCGAGCGGGAAATTGCAATCCGCCGCCGAATTATTATCCTCACATTTGCAAGGCCATTCGAACGCTTTGTCGGAACAGTTGATCCAACTCGTACGCGCGGTGGAATCGATCAAGGAAATGCAGGAAACCCTATCCCAGCAAACGCAATACATCGACCTCAACCAAATCACGCTGGAAACCGCGCTCACTTCCTATGAAGCCTCCTTGCAAAACCTCGCGCAAAACCTGGGCGACGGGTTGGGTGCGTTTATCAACCTGCACGCGCAGTCTTCCGCCCAAGCCGTCAACGACGCATTGCGGGGTAATTTGGAAAGGATTATGCAGTTATCGCAGAGGGGTAACGACGCATGAACTACGAACAGCCCCTACCCGTGCTTGATATCAGCGACGAGGCCCTCCTCATCGAAACCAAGGATTCCGCAGTGGGTGTATTGACGGTAAAGAACCTTGGCGGCGGATTGTTAAAAGGGTTCATCACCGCACGATCGGGTGCGCTGACGTTTACGCCGGATACATGGGAAGGCAACAGCCAAACGATAACCTACACGTTTAACCCTTCACGGGCGGGTATCCCCCCGGGGCAAACGTTCCAAACGAAGATCTACGTATGCTCCAACGGCGGCGAAGCGGAAATCCCCGTTACGGCTAAATTCACGAAAATGGCGATCACCACACGCGAAGGCCAAACGATTGCGAACATCGACGATTTTTACCAATATTCGCTCACCAACCCCCTGCAGGCGCAGCGCATCTTTACCGACAGCGAATTTTATATGCTCCTGTTGGCCGTGGGATACCCATATATGGAGGTCTATGAAAATCTCCACAAGGACGCCAACCGCGAACGCGCGATGGATAACTTTTTTATCCTCTCAGGCTTAAAGGATAAGACGACACTTACACTCACCAATAAGACGTTCACTTTCGATTGCCCCGGCGATTCGGGTAAGATTTACGGCCAAATCGTCGCGGAAAAATCCGACCGCGGTTATTGCGAAGCGCAGATCATCCCCGAAACCGCGCCTTCTTGGCTCACCCTTTCCGCCAGCCGCTTTATTTCGTCCGACTTTGACGCGGAAAACCGCGCCCGCGTCAACTTCACGATCGACCCCATGCGCATCCTGCCGCGTTACGCCCGCGAGCGCGTGTTTGTTGAGGATAATTCGGCGGAAATTATTTTTAGGCGGCCCGTTCCCCTCACCGTGCGCCTTAACCGCGAAACCTACCGCTACGAAGACAAGGGCGTCGTCGAAATCCTCAACCACACGGGCGGGGATATCGCAATCGAATTATTTTGCCCGGACAATTACATCCGCTTCGCCGCGCGCACCTACAGCGCGGGTGCGTATTATGAAATCCCGTTTACGGTCAAATTATCCGCGTTTATGAACGCGGGGAGGATCTTCCGCAAGACGCCGTTTATGCGTACGGTTATCGAGGTAAAGGGCAGGAAACCCGGCGAAGAATACCGGGTAAAGCTGCCGGTTACGGTCGGGGAGTGGTGAGGATATGGATTTTTTTACAGAAATCAAAAATTATAAACCGAAGAACGAACAGGAAACGCAAGACCAAAAGGTGATTGTAAGTTACATGGAATCGTTCCCCCATAACGTATTATTGCGGGAAAACGAAATCGCGCACATCACCGCCTCGGGTTTTATCCTTAACAAGACGTTGGATAAGGTTTTATTCATTCACCACAACATCCGCAACACATGGGCATGGACGGGCGGCCACGCCGACGGAGATACCGACTTGCCGGAAGTCGCGGCCCGCGAAGCGTTTGAGGAAACGAGCGCGCGCGTAACGCCGATTTCGCGGGAAATCGCTTCGCTGGATATCGGGGCCGTCACGGCACACACCAAGAACGGGAAATATATAAACAGCCACCTGCACCTTTCGGTCGCCTACCTTTTTACGGCGGATGAAAACGATCCCCTCATCGTCAAGCCCGACGAAAACAGCGGGGTCGAATGGTTTCCCGTTGATAAAATCAATACAGATTTATTTACCGAAAGGGACGTATACCTGTACAAGAAGCTCATCGATCAAGCGAAGGCTTGGACCGGTAAGGGTGAGGAATAAACCATGCCCGACACAAATCAATTAATCAGCAAACTCGAATCCCGTTTGTCCCGCCGCGCCGATGTAAAGACGGTCATCGCATTGGCTTTGCGTTGCTGGCTGGCGTATTCCTTTTCAGACAAGGAAAGCGACTTGACCTATTTGCAAAACGGCTACCATGCCCTCATCACCGCGCAACGGAGGAACGACGTTCACCTCCCGCTTTTGACCCTCACGGTTTTTATCGCCATCGAATCCGGCCATTTCGACACCGCCAACGAGCTGTTGGATAAAGCGATGGCATACCGTTCCTTTCTTAGGGCCAACGAACCGACCCATTACGGCGAACTGTGTTTTTTATATGCCTTTATGGAAATCAAGCAGCGGCGTGTACGTTCGGCGCGCAAGCATTGGCGTAACCTGACCGAACTGACGGAAACGCATTCCCTTAGCCAACGCGTGATGCTGGGGCGTTTGCACCTCGAGGCGGGCGAATACGAGGACGCCTACGCGCAATTGATGGGCGCGTATATCAGCGGTTGCCGCAGTCCCTACGTATTTGAAGGGTTGTATCGTTATTACCGGACCGCGCCCGCCATCCATACGGACGAAGCGATGTTGGATGTATTACATTACGCCGCCGTTCGGGGTGCGGACACAATCGGCATTTTTTCATACGCGGGTGACAACGGCTTGCTCCCGGCCGCTATTGAAAAAAACCCGGCAAAAGCCGAAAAACTGTACGGCGTAAGCGGCTACCACCCTTTGCTTAAGGATATCTGCGCCCGCCGCATCCGTGAAGGGGATCACAGCCCCGAGGCTTACGCGTTTTATTTGGCGGCGGAACGTAAGCAGGTGCATGTGGACGGCCTGTACACCGCATTGGTGCAAGCCGCTTATGTAAATAACGCCGACCGCGTCAGCCATTATTCCATGCAACAATTTTTACGGGAAGCGGAGCCGAACGATGACCTAGCTGTGTACGTGTACCACCTGTTGCTGACAGACCCCGCGCTCGCGGATTTGCTGCCCGCCTGTACCCATAAAATCCTGCAATTCGCCGCGCGTTGCTTGGACGAAAATAAAGAGGGGCGTGAAGCGAACAGCCTTTTTTATTATTATTGGTCCAATCATCGCTTGTTAGGTGAAACCAACGAACGTACGGCACTCGCCGAGGAAATTATCAAAGGTGATTTGACCCGATTCGAAATGACCGCCCCGCACGGTTCGGCGGTGCGATTCGTTTATGTGACCGATGCCGCCAAACGCGGTATGGACGTATACGAAATGCCCGAGGAAGGGCGTTTGATTGTCGAAGCCGCCGGGGAGGGAATCGCCTATACATGCTTGGGTGCGGGGCGGCGCAGCGTGTTGGGCGGGGAGCTTACCGTACGGCGTATGGTGGGGGGCGCGGACAAGGACGCGTACCAATACTTCTTCGATAAAGGTGACAGGCGGTTTTATTTGTTGCGTTACCTGTCGGACGCACACCTTTCCCAACCGGGCAATGAATCTGTCCCCCTGCTTAAAACCATGCTGGAACAAAAAAACATAAGCAAAACCTACCGTATGCGTTTGCTGCTGACCTTGGGACAAATCTATTTCGACGCGGGGTGGTATACGGAAGCCCTCGAAAGTTATAAAGCCGTGGACGAAAACACCCGCAACCTGCCGCGCCAGCTGTTGCAAATCCACCTTCACACCGAGGAATACACAAAAGCCGCCGCGTTGATTGACCGCAAGCACCCGAACATCCCGACCGATGCCTTGCTGGAAGCCATTACCCTGCTGCTCCCGCACGCCGATTGCCACCCGCTCTTGGCGGGTGCGGCGCACACGTTATTGTCCGACGGCCGCGGCCGTGATATGTACGATGTATTACTGGCGTTAACGCTGGCGCATTTCCCGTTCAGCCAATCCGAATTGGCGGCTCTTTCCAACGAGCTGGCGAAGCAAGGCAAAGAACCTCCGCGCGCGCTGGACAGGCGTATATTGGAAGGCAGCTTGTGGATGGCGACGATCAACACAGATGTGCAGAAAGCCTTCGCCCGTTTGTTAAACGATCCCGATTCCGCCGATTTGATCCCACCCTTTGTTGAGTTGTGCATCTATCATATGTTAACCGCCAATTTCCGCCCGGAATACGAAACGCTGGACATTTTGGAAAAATGGTACCTCAAGGGCGATGCTTCGGATAATATCCTGTCGCTTGCGTTGGGGCAGGTTTGCTTGCGGTATAACCTCTCCACGTTCCATTCCGAACGCATTATCGCAAACGCGCTGGCTGTACAGGAACAAAACGGGATCCTGCTGCCCGCCTTTAAGGAATACAAACCCGCGCAAATCCCCTTTATAGAAAAACACCAGCCCTTTCTGTATAAGGGGCTGCCCGGCAAGGAGGTTTACCTTTATTACCGCATTGACCCGGACGGCCCGTACTTGGCTAAGCACATGGATTACCTGCGCTACGGCATGTACCTCGCCTGCGTCCCCTTATTCTATAACGAAGAGATCACCTATTATTTCAGCGAGGAAATGCCTACCGGCAGCATCACCACCCGCGAGTCCACCCACCGCAACACGACGCCGTTCCTATTAAAAAAAGGACCCGACGACGAAGCCTCGGGTTCCGACGCGTCCGATCCTTTCTTTACGATTAATAACGCGATTATTCTGGAGCAAATGTTCAAACACGAACAAGTGGAGACGTTGATTACGGGTTTGGTGAAGGACACTACCCCCGTGCGGAGTGCTTTGATGTAAACCCCAATCCTTCATATAAACGGATCGCCGCCGTATTGTCCGCGTAGGCGTTTAATACGGGTCTTTTATCCCTTGAACGGACCATCCCGCACAACGCCGCCACTACGGTTCTGCCGTAGCCCTTGCGGCGGTTTTCTTTTGGGACGAATATAAGGTTTAACTTCTCCGTACCGTCGTCGACGGTTGAAAGCATCCCCATCGCCGCGGGTGGTTTATCGGGCACGGGATGCCAAACATATAAGACCGCGGTCCTCTCTGTTACCGCAGTCACGTCATTGTGCTTAAAATTCCCCAAATTCGGCGGCTTTGCTGCAAGCGTTTCTATGTAAAAGGCATGTATCCATTCCGTCAGTAAGGGGTTGTCGTCCACGTTTGCGGGCCGAAGCACACCCGTCGTATCCGGAAGTAAAACATCATCCGGAAGAAAGTAGGTATTCTTTTCCCGTTCGTTCATTCCCGCGCCAAGGACATGATTCTTTCCGCGATTTTATCCAGCGGCAATTCGTACATAACCGCGCCTATGTCCTTCGCTACTTTGGGCATACCGTACACCACGCAGGTCGCTTCATCCTGGCCAATCGTTTTCGCGCCTGCGGCACGCATAGCCTTTAAACCGCGTGCGCCATCCGCGCCCATACCGGTCAGCACAACACCGATGGATTCACCCTTGACCAGTTCCGCCACCGATTCGAACAGGATATCCGCCGCGGGCATTACGCCGTGCAGCTTTTGCCCCACAAAGCACTCAACGGCAAGGCGTCCTTCACGGCGCACCATTTTCATGTGCCTGTCGGCGGGTGCAAGCAAAAGCGTGCCGCGCATCAAATAATCACCCGTCGCCGCTTCCCGTATTTGCTGTTTGTTATTTGCGTTGAGCCGTTCGGCAAACAATTTCGTAAACCCCGACGTCATGTGCTGCACCACGACCATAGGCGGTATGTCTGCGGGCAAACCCGCAAGCAATACTTCCAACGCGCTCGTCCCCCCCGTACTGGAGGCGATCGCAACGATTTTTTGTCTGTCATGCTTGGTAACCATTTTGTTCAACTCCCGCATCGCAGGCATTTTTTGACGCTGTGCGTATGCGTTTATGTACTTTACGATATTATCGATAAATTTTACGGTGGAAACGGGTGTGTTAATAGCGGGTTTCAGCACAAATTCGTCGCTCCCGCCGCGTAAGGATGCGGAGGCGAACGCCGCGTTGCCCGACACGCAAATTACATATAGCTGGTAACGGTTCTTGATTTGCTGCATACGGAATAAATCGGTTACGGAATCCAAATCCACCAATACCAAATGGTTATTTATATTATTTATCTTTTGCTCGGTATCGGCCACGCGTGAAACCTGCGCAACCATTTCGGCGCACGGAAGCCTTGCCAGTTCGCTCCCCACGCTCCGCATCAAATCCGTCTGGGATGAAACGATGATGATCCGCAATTACCGTCCCCCCTCCGCCATAACGGCAGCGATAATCCCTATCCCCTCGGCAATACTTTCCTCACGTACCGTTGCAAAGCTGAGCTTAAAGCAAGGACGCTCCCCGCGCCGCGATAAGATCGGCGAAACTACGACCTTCCGTTGCAAAACCCGCCGGCACAGCCCGTCAATCTCATCCCCATCCATTTTTTTGGGATATATACGTATTGCCAATCCGGATTTCGGTTCATCGAACGAAGCGTAATCGGAAAGGTATACCCGTGCCGCGGCGATTAATTTACGGTAACGTTTCCCGTATATGATACGCATATTGGCGGCATGTTCGTCAAATCCACCCTCCCGCAGGAACAACCCGAACGCCCGCTGGAGGAACGCCGAAGCGGGGCAGTGGATGGGTGCGGTGATTTTACCCGCCAAGGTCTTCGGTACGACCATATAAGCCAACCCGGGCAAGAATATCTTGGCGTAGCTCTTGATGTAGGCGATGCTGCCGTCCGTTTCACGCAGGGGTTGCCTTGGTAAGCCGTCGTAATAGAAATCGCCGTACATATCTTCTTCGATACGGATCTTGGTGCCGATGCCCTTGATGATATCCAATCCCTGTTGAATGTCGGTTAAAAGGGTGATCTGTCCGGTTTCAACGTTGTTGATACCTGCCAGCGTTTCATGCAGTGATTGCGTATCGCTTTCGATTGTTTTGGAAAAAGCGGTCCTCCCCTGCGTTTTTAGTATTTCATCGATACACCGCCCGAAAGCGTCCGCCGGGAAATGCTCGGCGTCTGTATCGCTCCCCGCAAGGTTGATATAGTCCTTTTGGATGACCCCGATTTCACTTGCTTGCGGCAGGGATTTCGACACGTACGTACCGCTGCCCATGCGCGAATACGCCCGCCCGATACTCTCCAAATATTTATATGCGCTGACTGCTGTCGTGTTGTTAACCCCATGTTCTTTTGCCAAAATCCGTATAGGGGGCAAACGGGTATCAGACGGGAGCGCCCCGCTTTCGATTTTTGATAATAAGGCGTCGGCCAATTGCCGATATTTAGGTTTCGTCATGGGGATCATCTTCTTCCGATTCATCGTCTTCCGGTTGGGGATCTGTACGGGCGCGGAACACTTCATGCGTCACATCATGCAGCCTATCCAAATCAGGGATAAACACCGAGCCCACGCCGCGCCTGTATCCGTCTTCACCCGGCATGGTGAAGGTGGAGATGCCTTCGGTATTGATGGAGGTTATATAAGGCAAATAACGTACGGCATTCATAACGGTCATGTTCGTGTTTACGTCCTCGATGATAATGCGGGCCAATTCCAAAGGGTTACTCATAATCGCTTCGCGGGTGAGGGCCTGTTGCAACAACGCCGTCATGAATTGCATTTGTATCTGATTACGTCCCAAGTCGCCGTTCGGGTAGGTTGAGCGGTAACGTACCAGCCATTCAGCCTGTTGCCCCAAGATGAGCTGGGGGCCGGGTTGCAAATCGATGTGTAACGGCGGGTTATCATCGGGGTCAAAGTAGTACATTCTTCGGGGTACGTTAAAATGTACGCCCCCGATGGCATTCACGATACGCCTGAAGGCGGGTAAACGCACCTCGATATAATAATGGAACGATACACCCAGCATATCGCTTAATTCCTGCATCACGAATTGCGACCCCCAAGTGCTTCCCCCGTAGGCCCGCAGTTCGTTTATTCTCATTTGTTGGGGGAGGTTAAGGCCCAAGGAACGGATTTGCGCGTGGCGGGTATCGGACAAAAGGACATACGTGTCGCGGGGTACGGACATGAGCTTGATTTCGCCCGTATCACGGTAAAACGTTCCCACCATGATGGCATCGGCCAAACCTACGCCGATATTGTCAATACCTAACATTAGAAAATGCGTGCGCGCCGCCGGGCGGAAGAAGGAACCGTCATCGGGTTCCGGTGTGGGGGTCGGTGAAAGGAAATGGGAAGGCAATCCCGTTTCGATTGGGTTTCCGTTTACGATTTCGTTGGGCGGCGGTTCCGGCAATCGCGGGGGGTTCGCCCTGCGACCGTCCACCGTTAACGCGACAACGACAAAAGCCGTGGCGAAGAATAAGTAACAACCGGCGACGATACCGGCTACCAAGACCAATCGCTTTATATGTTTTTTGCAAAAATGAAATATTTTAATTAGAATAAGTAACCCTCCAAAGCATACGAACAGGTTTTACCCATTCGTTACTATTGTTCTTTATTATATATGGTTGGTCTTTTTTCTTCAACATGCTATACTTCATTATATAAAATGGAATTGTAGAGGAGTGTGCGCTGTGGTCCATAGAGTTTATATGACGGATGATTTGCCCCTCGCGTATTTTTTATATAACCATGATTATGAAGTGGTTGATTGCAATCGGGCAGCCGTCGATATCTTCGCCCGTGATAAAGGCAGGTCCTTCGAACTTGTCCGTACTTACCTCATCTCCCATGCACGTTATATATACCCCAATTATGAATCTGACAAGGATTTCACCGAACAAGTCATACGCGAATCATGCAAGCAAGCCCTTTCCGAGGGCGTTTTTAAGTTTGAACATACGTACTTGACCCTTTCCGGCGAAGCCATCCCGTGTGAGGTTACCATCGTGCCCATACCCCTTGGGGACGGGCAAGGATACATCCACTACCTGCGCGACCTGCACGACAACCAATGTATCCAATCGGAAATACGGAGGCGTGAAACCGCTGAAGAGGAAAGCCGCGCAAAGTCGCGTTTCCTTGCGCGTATGAGCCATGAAATCCGCACCCCCATGAATGCGGTCTTGGGCATCGTAGAGCTTATGTTGCAAAAGGAAGACCTCCCCGCCGACGTATACGACTCCATGAAACGCATCCATTCGTCGTCGGATTTATTGATGGCAACGTTGGACGATATATTGGATTTGGCCAAGGTGGAAGCGGGTAAGCTGGAAATCGTCAACATCCCGTACGAAACCGCCCGTCTCATCTACGATACGGTACAGTTGAACCAAGTGTACGGCAAGAACAAGAACCTCGCGTTCGATATCGAAGTAGATGAAAACCTGCCTTCACGATTCATCGGTGACGCGCTGCGCATCAAACAAATCCTCAACAATTTACTCTCCAACGCGTTTAAATATACCCAAACGGGTTCGGTCTCCCTTTCCGCAGGCATACAAAAAAATAATGACGGCGAAACCCGTATCAGCTTCACAGTGAAGGACACGGGATGCGGCCTGACGCAGGACCAAAAGGAAAAGCTGTTCGATTCCGAATACACACGCTTCGGTATGTATAATAACGACGGCGTCTTGGGCACCGGCTTGGGTATGAGTGTGGTGAATCAGTTGCTCACCTTAATGAACGGCTCGATCTCCGTGGAAAGCGAGCCGGGCATGGGGACGCGGATCACCTTATCCATCCCCCAACAACCGGACGGAACGGAAACCATCGGCAAGGAAAACGCGGAAAAATTACAAAACACGATCCTCACGAATTCGAAGAATATCCCCACCGTTATACCGGTGCAGGATAAAACAGTCGACCGTTCACCCATGCCTTACGGGAGGGTGTTGGTGGTTGATGACGTGGAGAGCAACGTATATGTAACGCAAGGGATATTGGAACACTACGAAATCGGTGTGGATACGGCGCAAAGCGGTAAGGAAGCGGTGGATAAAATCGCAAACGGCGCCACATACGATATTATCCTTATGGACCATATGATGCCCGAAATGAACGGGGAGGAAGCGACCCGTGAAATACGTGAGCTGGGTTACACCCGACCCATTATCGCCCTCACCGCCGATGTGGTGGGTAAAGATGAAGAAACCTTCATCGCCATGGGCTTCGACGGTTTTATCGGTAAACCCATTGATATGGAAAACATGGAGCGTTACCTAACCTATTACATCCGTGACAAATATACGGCCGAACCCTTGGCAAAGCCCGTTATATTGGCGATCGACGATTCCCCGGCGACATTGACCCTGCTGAGTGAAATGCTTCGCTCCTCCTATCGTGTATTGGCGGCGCGCACCGGTCAAATGGGTTTGGAAATCCTGGATAAATACAAAGTGGATCTGATCCTGCTCGACATCGCCATGCCGGACCTTTCCGGCTTTGACGTAATGCGGCTATTGAAGGAAAAGAACCTGGACATTCCCGTTATCATCGTTACGGCTTCGGAAACGCCCCGTCACCAAGTGGAGGGTATGGCCTTGGGCGCGGTGGACTTTTTACGCAAACCCTTCGAAAAACAAAGGGTTTTGCAACGGGTAAAATTACATTTGGGCGAGAACAGGTAAGCGTAAACACGGCACATGGTTAAACTCGGGAACGATTGGGACGACTTGCTCGCGGGGGAATTCGCAAGCGATTATTACGCGAAATTGCGTGAATTCCTGAAACACCAATATAAAACGCGCACCGTATACCCTAATATGCATGATATATTCAACGCGCTTCGGTATACGTCATACGAATCGGTAAAGGCCGTGATCGTGGGGCAAGACCCTTACGCCCGCCCCGGTGAAGCGCATGGTTTATCCTTTTCGGTGCAAAAAGGCGTACACATCCCACCGTCCCTGCTGAATATCTATAAGGAATTATCCGACGACACAGGCTTCGTAAAACCCGACCACGGGTATCTGGAACAGTGGGCACGGCAAGGCGTGATGCTCCTTAACGCCACGCTCACCGTGGAAGCATATAAAAGCCGCTCCCACGCAAACAAGGGATGGGAACGCTTTACGGATTCCATTTTATCATTGCTCAACGACCGCTCGACGCCTGCGGTCTTTTTATTATGGGGTAAGGATGCCCAAGCCAAAGGGGAAATCATCGACGCACCCCATCACCTTGTGCTTAAAGCGGCGCACCCCAGCCCGCTTGCGGGGGGACGTTTCTTCGGGTGCAAACATTTTTCCAAGGCGAATGCATTTTTGCGGGAGAACGGGTTGGCGGAAATCGATTGGCAGATTACATAGATACAATGAACGGTTTACCGCCGTGGCTTCGGGACGGCGGGATGGCGGGATGCGACGCGCGCTCACGGAATCGGGTAAAAATCCACTCCGTCGGGCAAGTGCTTGTGTCGGTCTTGGGAAGCAGCCCGACACCAAGCACATAAGCCCGCCGTTCGTTGATTTTCACCCGATTTTCCGTAGGCGCGCTTACGCATCCCACCATCCCACCGTAGCCGAGCCCCCGTTGAAAATCCGTTTGCTTCGCGCGGGTAAAGCAAGCTGCTTGGGGTAAACGTGCGTGTTATTATTCGACTTCAGTACCAATTATGCCGAAGTTGGGGGGTAACGTGGGGTTTTTGTTTTAGGGGGTTAATATAAATGGAGTTATTGGATATACGCGACAAATACGGCAAAAAATTAAGACGTTATATCGCTTGGGACGACGCCATTATTGACGTATGGCTCTTCCAATCGAAAGCGAAAATAAGTGAAGTAGTCTTGCAACCAAGGGAAACCGTCGATGCGATGTGGGCGACAAGCGATTTAATCAAAGAATTAAGAAAAAGTGGCATGTTCCTTAATCGTTTAAGGCTACCCTACTTGGAAGAATTGCTTCAAACATACGGCGTAGAAACAAAGGTTTAACAAATCCTTACGTATTTGCTTTGTGCATATCCGTCCGCGCGAGTGCGGGGAAGTTCCATAAGGAGCGATTGGCGGAATCGCGCGACGAGCGGCGAACGGCGGGCTTATGTGCTTGGTGTCGAGCTGCTTCCCAAGACCGACACAAGCACTTGCCCGACGGAGCTGACCGTCGTGTGATTCCGTCACAAGCGACGTTGGAACTTCCCCCCACCCGCGCGGTTCGTACATAAAATTAAACAAAAACTCAAGTGTTTTTATTTATCACTAAAATGTGTATACTAACGCAATGATTGACGTAGCCTTGGTAGGTACCGGGGGCATGATGCCGTTACCCGGTCGTTTTTTATCCTCGATGCTTTGCCGTGTGGATGGGCGGATGATGCTCTTTGATTGCGGCGAGGGTACGCAGGTATCGTTACGGATGCTGGGCTGGGGATTTAAGCAAATCGACATGATTGCCTTTACGCATTTCCACGGCGACCATATATCGGGTCTGCCGGGGTTGCTGCTGACGATGGCGAACGCCGAGCGTACGGAGCCCCTAAAACTGCTGGGTCCGGTCGGGCTGTCAAAAATCGTCGGCTCGTTGTGCGTTATCGCGCAGGACTTGCCGTTCGCCCTTGAGTTCCATGAATGGGAAAACCATACGCCGCACATGTATAATGAAGGTATGCTTCAAATTAAGACATTGCCGCTCCGCCACCGCGCGCCGTGCTTTGCGTATACGGTGGAATTGCTGCGTCGCGGCAAGTTCGACCCCGAACGGGCGAAGGCGCAAAACATTCCCATACAACTTTGGGGGCCCCTGCAAAGACAAAACGACGCGGATATCGTATGTGATGGTAGGCGCTTTACGAACGATATGGTGCTGGGCCCGCCGCGCAGGGGTTTGAAGCTGGCATACTGTACGGATACGCGCCCCGTGTCGGGTTTGCCGGACTTTGTACGCGATGCGGATTTGTTCATCTGCGAAGGGCTGTACGGAAACCCCGAAAAACACGCCAAAGCCGCCGCGCACATGCACATGACTTTCCGTGAAGCGGCGGAAATCGCCAAAAAAGCGGATGTCCGGGAATTGTGGCTGACCCATTACAGCCCCGCCATGCCCGACCCTTGGAACTACCTTTCCCACGCGACGGATGTTTTCGCGAAGAGCGTAGCGGGGAAAGACAGAATGACAAAGACATTAAAGTTTGAGGAGTAAGCCGTTAATGCCGGAAAAAGACCTGCGTACCGACATGGATCTCATCGAAGCCTGCCTTGGCGGCAACCAAGACAGCTTTACCGAACTCGTAAATCGGTACAAAAACTTGGTATATTCAATTATACTCCGGCAAACGCGCGACACCGAAGAAGCTAACGACTTGGCGCAGGACGTTTTCCTTAAAGTTTACAGGAATTTGAAGTCATACACCCCCGCCTTTAAGTTTTCGACGTGGGTGATGCGTATAACGGGTAACCATATCATCGACCAGCACCGCAAGAAAAAAGCCGAAACCGTACCCTTTGAGCCGCATATGGCCGAAGGCGCGGGTATGGCCACCGAAGCATCGCCCGAATCGCTTTACCTTCGCCGCGAACAAACCGAACGCATCAACAGGATTATCGCCGATTTGCCCGAAATGTACCGCGTACCCGTGGTGCTGTACCACCAACAGGACAAAAGTTATCAGGAAATATCAGACATCATCGACGAACCGCTTTCCAAGGTGAAGAACCGCATCTTTAGGGGGCGTAAATTATTAAAGGAAATGTTGACGGCGAGAACGTAGCCCTGTAAATATAAGTATACCGACCTTAACGTCGGGCATAGGAGGACATTATGGACTGCCTGAAAGCAGAAACCGCCATGATGCGCTATATAGAAAAAACATTGAAACCCGAAGACGCGCGCGATTTGGCTAAGCATGTCTTACGCTGTGAGCCGTGCCGCGAGCTGTATCTGATGATGGACGCTTCCGCCGATATATTGGAAGCCCCGCCCGCAGAACCGCCGGAAGGCTTCACCGAAAAGGTGATGGCGCTGGTGCGCAACCTGCACGAAAATCCCGAGTCGGCAATGTTGGAGGTAAAAAACCCGTCAACGCCTTCGGTGACGGCAGGCAACGCGGTGTTCCGCGTACTGTGGGGGCTCAGCGGCATCGTGATGGGCGTGGCACTGTTATTCGCGCTCAACCCGCATTGGATACAAGGGACCGCTGTGCATGACGCCATGACCGCCATCGCCGCGTTCTTCGCCGATATCACGGCATGGTTGGGGCAGATCGACACGGCCCACGCCATAATCAATTCGGGCTTGGGTATCGCGGCGTTGGTGTTCGCCGTGATTATCATAGCCCTGCTGTACGGCTTGCACCGCGGAGAAAATACCGCACAAAAAAGCCAAGCATGATCGTATTGGGGATAGAAACCAGTTGTGACGAGACATCCGCCGCCGTTGTACAAAACGGCAGGCGGATTTTTTCCAATATAATTGCATCACAAACGGAGCTGCACGCGCCTTTCGGCGGGGTGGTGCCGGAGCTGGCTGCTCGGCGGCATATCGAGGCTATCGGGTACATCGTGGACCAAGCATTGGCGCAAGCGGGCATCGCGTTGGATGATGTGGACGCCTACGCCGTAGCCAACGGACCGGGACTGGTGGGGGCGCTGCTGGTCGGCGTCAATTACGCAAAAGGGCTTGCGTTCGCGCAGAACAAACCCCTCGTAGGCGTGCATCATGTCGAGGGGCATGTAAGCGCGAATTTATTGGATGACGGTAAATCCCCCAAGGCGTGTTCCGTATTATCCCCCCCTTTTTTATCGTTGGTCGTATCCGGCGGGCATACGATTTTATTGGACGTACAAGATTACAATACGTATAACGTACTGGGCGGGACGAAGGACGACGCGGCGGGTGAGGCATTCGACAAGGTGGCGCGGGTGCTGGGGCTACCCTTCCCCGGCGGGCCGGAAGTGGATAAGCTGGCACGGGAAGGGAACCCGTTGGCGATCCGATTCCCGCGGGCGAAAGTGGGGGCGTACGAATTCAGCTTCAGCGGGTTAAAGACAGCCGTTATGCAATACATAGTAAAAAATAAAGATTATAATGCGGCGGACGTGGCGGCTTCTTTCCAGCAAGCCGTAGTGGACGTACTGGCGGAAAATACCGTAAAAGCCGCGCAGGATAAAGGATACGCCGATATCGCTTTGGCGGGGGGCGTGGCGTGTAACCGCGCGCTGCGTGCGGAGATGAAAAAGGCGTGTGAAGAAAACGGCTTGCGTTTATGGATGCCGCCACCGATCCTATGTACGGATAACGCCGCGATGGTCGCCGCGCGGGGGTATTACCGCTTGTTGTCGGAACCCGCCGGGGACGGTTGGGATTTGGACGTTTTCCCGGGGCGGATGGTGTAATGCCGACGGTACAATTATTTTTGCTGGCAATCGGCCTTTCGATGGACGCTTTTGCCGTGGCGGTTACGTTGGGGTTGGGCGTCGGGAAGGCGACTTGGCGTAATGCGTTGGTCGTCGGGTTATACTTCGGCGCGTTTCAAGCGGGTATGCCGTTGGTCGGTTTTTTTGCGGCGCAAGGTTTCGCCGGTTACATAAGGGCGTTTGACACGTATGTCGTATTCGTTTTACTGGTATTTTTGGGCGGTAAGATGATACACGGTGCGATTGGGAGCGGCTCCGACACCCCCGCCGTCGTTTCGCTTGCCCCCCGAATCATGCTCCCCTTCGCTTTGGCGACCAGTATCGACGCCATGGCGGTGGGGATTTCGTTTGCGTTTTTAGAGGTTAACGTAGCCGCCGCGGTACTGTTGATAGGCGCGGTAACGTTGGTTATCTCCATGGCGGGGGTAAGGATCGGCAGCTTTTTCGGCGAACGCTTCAAAACGAAGGCCACCGTCGCGGGTGGCTTGATCCTTATATTTATCGGGGTTAAAGTACTGGTCGAAGGGTTTTTGTAAAATCGGCGTTATGCTTGATTGCATTGATATAATTATTATTATGCGGTAAGATAAGCCTCCCTTACGGGAGCAGATGGGTGCCGGTGTGCCCCACGGTCTTCAACACCGATGTGAGCGGTGAACAGCCGCTTAGGTGGGTTCGATTCCTACATGCTCCCGCCATACGAGATACCGTTTGCCGATAGAATATTTTTATTCGCAAATGGTTGTTATATATCGAAGAAGTCCGGTTATGACCGGGCTTTTTTTGTTGACATTGGAATATATTCCAATGTCCGCCGACGGCATACACAATCAAGCAAGCCATCGATTGGAACGGCATGACGCAAGGTAAGGTGCGCCACCGAAACGCTTATGTCACCTTGGATGAAATTATCGGATTAAACAATCGGTAAGACTTTACATTTCCTTCCGCGTATATTATATTGATATCACATTGATATCAATCATTTAAAAACGGGAGGAAAAACATGGACGACAAAAAAATGTTCTACGAAGAAAAAACCCCAAAAACCTCAAACGGCATGGCGGCATTATTCTTGATTACGTTGCTGATCCTTGTTTCGTGGGCGATGTTCGCGTTCGGCATCGCATTGCTGGTACGGACGAGCGGCAATCCCTTGGGAATCGTATTAGTAATTATCGGGGCGCTGTACGGCTTTCTGATCGGGTGGATACCGTACGGCGGCTTAAAAATCCTTAAGCCCAACGAAGCGCTTGTACTGACGCTCTTCGGCAAGTACTACGGCACCATCAAAAAGGAAGGCTTCTATTTCGTCAACCCGTTTGTGACGGCGGTCAACCCTACGGCGGGCACCACCACGCAGACTTCCACCGCCCCTGCCGCTGACCCGACCAAGGTTGCCCTTGCCGCCGCCGGGGTAAACCTGCCCGCCGGTTCGTTAACGTTGGGCGGCAGCAAGAAAATTTCCCTTAAAGTCATCACGCTCAACAACGAACGGCAAAAAATCAATGACATGCTGGGTAACCCTATCGTGATCGGTATCGTGGTGGTATGGAAGGTCATTAACCCCACGAAGGCTGTATTTAACGTGGACAATTACAAGGAATACCTTTCGATCCAATGCGACTCCGCCCTGCGCAACATCGTGCGTCTGTACCCCTACGATACCTTCGGCGACGACAACGAAAAAACCCTGCGCGGCTCCTCGCAGGAAATCGCCATGAAGCTGAAGGACGAAATCCAAGAGAAAGTACACATCGCCGGTATCGAAATCGGTGAGGCCCGCATCACCCACCTCGCCTACGCGCCCGAAATCGCGTCCGCCATGCTCCAGCGCCAGCAAGCCTCCGCCGTCATCGACGCGAAGCAAATGATCGTGGAAAACGCCGTCGGCATGGTGGAGATGGCCATCGCCAAGCTGAGCGCAAAAAACATCGTCGCCCTCGACGACGAGCGCAAGGCCGCCATGGTGTCAAACCTCATGGTCATCCTCTGCGGGAGCCGTGACGCCCAGCCCGTCATCAACAGCGGCTCGTTGTACTAAGCCGGGGTAAAAATGGACGAAAAAAAGCAACTCCCCTTAAGGCTTTCCAAATCACTGTATAATGAAATTTTAAAATGGGCGGAGGACGACTTTCGTTCGGTCAACGGGCAAATCGAATACCTGCTGTCCGAATGCGTAAAGCGCAGGAAAAAGGAAGCTACGCAAGAAACCAAGGAAAAATAAAGAACATATTTAAGCAAACCGGGAACGTTGGTTTACAAATCGTTCAACTTTAGATAACGTCTTTAAACAACGCATTAACGGCATGGAAAATATCCACAATTTCGGGATCGAAGTGGTTTTCCTTGCCTTCCAGGATAATTTCTACGGCCTTCTCGTGAGAGAAGGCTTTTTTGTAGGGCCGTTCGGACACAAGGGCATCGTATACGTCGGCTACGGCCATGATGCGCCCCGGCAAGGGGATTTCCAAACCCTTTAAGCCGCGCGGGTAACCGGTGCCGTCCCATTTTTCGTGGTGGTTGCCGGCGAAGAGCCTTGCGAAGTGGAGGAAATCCTCGTCGCCCGATTCGGCGATGATATCGCTGATAATCCTTTCGCCTTCGCCGGAATGGGTTTTGATGATCTTATACTCGTCCTCGGTCAGCTTGCCGGGTTTGTTCAGGATCAGGTCCGACACGACGATCTTACCGATATCGTGCAGGCGTGAGGACGAAACGAGCATTTCGATGCTCCAGTTCTTTATATCGTCGGCGTATACGCCCCGCTCGACCATCGCTTCCAACAGGATCTTTACGAATGCCGCCGTTTGCTCAATGTGCCTGCCCGTCAGTTTGTCGCGGTTTTCCACCATGCTTGCCAGTACGGAGGCCATGCTGCTTTGCAAACGCAGGAGCTTTTCGGTCCGCAGACGCAGGACGGTGGCTTGCTCCACGAGCTCCCGCGCGTGGTTGATTAACTTAATCAGGTTCGATACCCGCAAGCCGACGATGGCGGGTTTGAAGGGTTTGGGGATGTAGTCCACGGCACCCAAAAGGAGTCCCTTTTCTTCGGCTTCGGTATTGTCAAGGCCCGTGATGAACATAACGGGGATATTTTGCGTTGCCGTGTTTTCCTTTAACTTCGAAAGGGTTTCGTACCCGTCCATGTCGGGCATTACGATGTCCAGCAATATGATGTCAGGCACAAACTTTTCGGCCGCTTCGATCGCGCCCAAACCGTCCGTCGCCGCATAAACGGTGTAATCGGGTTTTAATATATTCCTTAATACGCTGATGTTCGACCTTTCGTCGTCCACAATCAATATCGTATTCATTTTTTCCCCGTCCATAAATCCATCCTCCGATACTCTTAAAAATCCCCGTAGCTGTATTTGTTCCGACCGCTTTGCTTGGACCGATACAGCATGATATCCGCTTGGTTGACGAAATCCTCGGCGGTATTCGTATGCTTGACGGTCCCCGTGGTAATCCCTATGGAAACCGTTACATGGTTGGCGGCGTCACTTGTCGCGTGCGGTATGTTGCGTTCGTTTATCTTTACAAGCAAACGTTCCGCGACGATACGCGCGCCGGTTTCGTTGGTGTTGGGTAATACCACGACAAATTCCTCGCCGCCGTAACGGGCTACGAAATCATCCGCCCGGGGTACATTTTCCATCAGTACATCGGCGATGACCTTAAGGCATTCGTCACCTTTATTATGCCCGTATGTATCATTATATTTTTTAAAGCAGTCAACGTCCACCATCATCAGGCTCAACGGGTTGCCCGAACGGGACAGGGATTTGATCAAGCGGGCAAGCGTTTCGTCAAAGAAACGGCGGTTATAGATACCCGTCAGGCCGTCAAAGAATATCTTCTCGTTTTCCTCTTCAAGCTCCCGTATCTTGGTCATATCCCTAAAAATGACACCCAGGCTTTTTTTCTCCCTTTGGAATACAGAAACCATCAAAATCCGCTTGTCGCCGTCTTTACGGAATATTTCAACTTCAAATTGCACGGATTCGCCGCGTATGGCGTTGGGGATGTGGGTTCCCATAAAATCGGCCATTACTTCCTTGGGGAAAATAATACCGAAGCCTTGCGCGATAAATTCCTGCTTCGTGTAACCGGTGACGTATGCCACAGCAGGGTTTACATATTCAATCATACCTTCCGCCGTGATGGATAAAACGAGGTCGGGGGTATTTTCTACGATGGAGAATTGCCGCTCCATCGCGTCCCGTTCAAATACGCCCGAAAATATATCGGCGATCAACGACGCCAGGTTGTTTTCATTATCGGTCCAGGGTAAGCCGTTGCTTTCCCTCGAAAAATCCAGGAAGGCGAATATCCTCCCCTTAACGAACACGGGCTTTAATATATAATTATTAAGGCCGTCGTGAAACGTTTCCAACGTATTTTTCAATACCGGGTAAATGTAGTGGGTATCCAGCGGGGCACCTATCTTTAATTCCTTTATATTCGTGACTGCGGCTTCCGAAAGCGGGAGCTTGGCGCCGATACGCGGCGGCATCGGGATTTCATTCTTAACCCATTCGCTTTGGCACACCAACGCGTTGTTTTCTTCGTCGAACTTGTAAAGCAAAACCTGCCCCGCATCCATAAATTGGCCCACGACACGCAACGTATCCGCAAACAGGGAATCAATATAGGCATCGGTCAGGAAATTATGGGATATCTTCGTCATTAATACCTGTTGCCTGAATTGCTCGATCAAATCGATTTGGTTCTTAACCCGCAGCCTGACGATCGTGTGGTTAAAGGGTTTGGTGATATAATCCGCCGCGCCCATGCTCAGCCCTTTTTCCTCAGCCTCCGTATTGTCCAACCCCGTGATGAAGATAACGGGAATTTCCTGCGTCGCTTCGTTACGCCTCAACAGGGCGATCACGTCGTAGCCGTCCATTTCCGGCATGATAATATCAAGCAAAATGATATCCGGTATCAATCGGGTTGCCGCTTCGATGGCGCCTTGGCCGTCGGTTGCCGCGTAAACCGTATATTCATCTTTTAATATATCCCTCAATATACTGATGTTTGACCTTTCGTCGTCAACCACCAGGATACTGTTCTTTTTTTTATTTTGCATGGTCAAATCCCCCATTTGATTTTCACGTTTACCAGTTCCTCCAGCGCTTGGCCGAACTTGAAGCGCTCGATAAGCCGTACCAACGCCTCCGAATCCGGGATGGCGCGGATATCGTCAAGCAAATCCTCGCAATCGGGATTATTGTTAACCAGCATAGGCTCCAACCGTTCGAATATTTCGCGTATCTTCGCCGGGTCGGTGATTTTTTCACCGGCTTTTGCGGCAACCTCCGCCAAAAGGGGTTCGAACTTCGTTAGGACGGACTTTAAATTATTTTCAAATACCAACAGCTTCTGTTGATCGAGCTTATATTCCTTATTATTGAGCATGAGTTCGACTTCCAACGCGGCTGCTTGCAAATCCTTTTCGCCGAGGTGACCCGCGCAGCCTTTTATCGTGTGCGCCAAACGGTACGCGGTTTTTATATCACCGGTCGATACGGACGTGATGATATCCTGATATGCGGTTTGGTTATCCTGTACGAAGTTTAACTTTAATTGCTTTTGTAATTTTTCCTCTTCCGCCAACTGATTGTTGGCGTCAACGGCGGTATACCCGTCAACCGGCAGGTACTTCATCAGGCAATTCCATAATTCCTGCGTCGTAAAGGGTTTCGCCACCGTATCGGACATGCCGCTGATCTTATAAAGCTCCAAATCGCCGGGCATCACGTTTGCCGTAAGGGCTACGATTGGCGTCTTGATATCGAGCTCGAGAATTTTCGCCACAGCCTTTAAGCCGTCCATGACAGGCATTTGGATGTCCATGAATATTAAATCAAACAGCTTTTCCCCGGCGGCGATACGTTTCGCTATCATATCCACGCCTTCCTTGCCGTTGCACGCGACAACGGTATCGATGCCGACTCGGGACAAATGGTCGCAGATCACCTGTTGGTTTAACCGATTGTCTTCACAAATCAATATTTCCGCTTTAAAGTTGGGTTTTTCCGACGTGTTGTACTTGTTGCCCTGCGACACGGCTGCGCTTACGTCCGCCAAGTCGAACGGTACAACGAAGCTGAAAGCGCTCCCTTTACCGTAAACGCTTTCCACATTAAGCGTGCCGCCCATCAGTTCTATGATGTTTTTGGTGATCGCCAACCCCAAACCCGTACCGCCGTACTTGCGTGTCGTACTGCTGTCCGCTTGGGTAAAGGGTTCGTATATATTTTCAATTTGCTCGGGGCTCATGCCGATACCCGTGTCCGTAACCTTAAATACGATCGTAACGGCATTGTTGTTATAACCGTCTATGGTAACGGCAAGCTCAACCTTACCTTGGTTCGTAAACTTTACCGCGTTGGTTAACAAGTTTAGCAATGCCTGCCGTAAGCGGATCGAATCGCCCAGCACCTTTTTATCGACGGCCGGTTCGACTTGCCACCGGATGCCGATCCCTTTTTCTTCGGCCTTGGGGTTGATCTTGGCGATGCAGTAATCGAATACGTCCTTTAACATAAACGGGGAGCGGTCCAATACGATTTTACCCAACCCGATTACCGATATGTCTAAAATATCGTTGACGTTATCCAGCAGCCATCCCGCGCTCTCCGATATTTTTTTAAGATATCCCATCGTCTTATCGGGGAGTTCGTCGTGCTGCGCCAGTTCGGAAAATCCGATGATACTGTTAAGCGGTGTCCTCGTTTCGTGGCTCATGTTGGCGATAAAAACGGATTTCGTACGGTTCGCGGCTTCGGCGATATCAAGGGCAAGGCGTAATTTTTCCCTCGATTCCTCGATTTCGCCTGTTCGTTCTGACACCAACTCCGTCAAGTGGTCGTTGTATTTGACCAATTCCTTCCGCTGCTGTTCCAGCGACAGATGCAATTCCAACCTTTTTATCAACAGGGGCATCGAGAAGGGGACGGTGATATAGTCCACCGCGCCGAGGGACAACCCGTACAGTTCGGCGGCGGCATCCGTCCTGGCCGTAAGGAAGATGACGGGTATATCCTTTAAGGTATCCGTGGTTTTTAACACTTGTATAACTTCATATCCGTCCATTTCGGGCATTTCCAAGTCAAGGAGGATCAAGTCCGGGATATCGTTTTCTATCACCGCCAACGCTTCTTTACCGGAGGAGGCCGTAGTCACGTCGAATGTACCGATGATGGCTTTTTTCGCCATTTCCCTCTTTGTCATGCTGTCGTCGATGATAAATATCTTGCTTTTTTTCACAATAATCCCCATCCTTTCTTTATAGCGGCCAACGCTTCCAACGCCTGCGCGAACTTAAACCGCTCTATTTGCCATACGAGGTCCTCCGCGCCCGGTATGGCGCGGATATCATCGAGCAAATCCTCACAATCGGGGTTGTTGTTGATGAGCATGGGTTCAAGCGTTTGGAGGATATCACGCACTTTGTCCGCGTCGGCGGTTTTTACCGCGTTCTTTTTATTCGCCTCCGACAGAAGCGGCGCCAGTTTATGAAGTACGGCTTCCAGTTCGTCTTTTAGGACAGCCGTCAGATTTTCGTCAATGTCGCATTTACCGTCCTTTAACACGGCTTCCACCACCGCCGCGGCGGATTGCAATTGTTTTTCGCCGATGTTGCCGGCGCAGCTCTTTAACGTATGCGCCAGCCTGTGCGCCGTCTTGGCGTCTCCGGTTTGTGCGGCGGCAACGATGTCTTGGAAAACGGTTTGGTTATCCTGCACGAAATTCAATTTAAGCTGCTTTTGCAATTTTTCGTCTTCGGCGGATTGGTTTTCGCGGTCTATTTCGGAATAACCTTCGGCGGTCATATATTTCGCCAGGCAGCTCCATAGTTCATTTGAAGTAAAGGGCTTGCACAAATAATCGAACATGCCGCATGATTTATATAAGTCCAGCTCGTTTGTCATCGCGTTTGCGGTTAACGCGACGATAGGCGTTTTGATGCCCAATTCGGTAATTTTCGCCGCGGCTTCCAAGCCGTCCATCGTCGGCATATAGATATCCATAAAAATCAGGTTGAAGGGCATTTCGTACCGTTCCAACCGCTCCTTAACGATATTGACGGCTTCAACCCCATCGTTCGCTATTATCGTCTGCAAGCCGACCCTTGCCAAATGGTCGCAAATTACTTGCTGGTTTAATTTGTTATCTTCACAGATCAGCACTTCACCCTTAAAGATCGGCCGCTTGGATGTATCGACCGCAACCTTGCCCGAAATGTCGATAATATCGCCGTCCGCCACCGGGAATACCAGCTCGAAATAAAAGGTACTGCCTTCCCCGGGTTTGCTTTTGACGCTAAGCGTGCCGCCCATCAATTCGACGATGTTTTTCGTTATCGTCAACCCCAACCCCGTGCCGCCGTACCTGCGCGAAATACTGGTATCCGCTTGCGTAAAGGGCTCGAACAGTCGGACGAGCTGCTCGGGGGTCATCCCGATGCCGCTGTCGCTGACTTCAAAATAGATGGAAACGGTATCCGCATCCAAACCCCGATGGGTCGCCGTCAGTTTAACCTCGCCGCTGTTGGTGAATTTTACGGCGTTTGACAACAGGTTCGTGAGCACTTGCCTCAATCTTATCGGGTCGCCCAAGAGCACCTTGCCCGGGATCGGTTCGGCTTTACATACCAATGAAATCTTTTTATCGATTACCTTGGGCATATTCGCCGATTGGCAATGCTCGAACATATCCGACAGGCTGAAGGGGATGGATTCAAGCTCGACCTTGCCCGATTCAATCTTTGAAATATCCAAGATATCGTTGAGGATGTTTAACAGCCAGTTCGCGCTTTCGCGTATATTATTGAGGTAGTCCCTGGCCTTGTCGTGTATGTCGTAATCGAGGGCGAGTTCGGAAAAGCCCAATATACTGTTCATGGGTGTCCTGATTTCGTGGCTGGTGTTGGCGAGGAAAATGGACTTGGCCTTGTTGGCGGCTTCGGCTTCTTCAAAGGCGATACGGAGGCTTTCTTGGGTTTCCTCCATTTCCACCAGGTGCAGGTTGCGGCTGATTGCGCTTGCGAACATGAAACTGACGGATTGCAGGATGGCAATTTCCTCCCGCGTAAACTCCCTTTCGCGGGTATGGTCATTGATATTAAAAAGACCCCACAATTGGTCGTTGACGAAAAGGGGGATCAATACGATCGTTTTAATCATGAAATCCCGCAGGAACAGTTGGTCCTCCGGCGACAGCTTTGATACGGGTCCGTATACGTATTCACCTTCCATGAACCGTTTAACCCAATTTTCCCTGCTTAAGTAGGGAATCCTCGTACCTATCGGCGGTACCGGCACCTGCGCCGCTATCCCATTGTCCCAATTGTACAAATGGATCGCGTTGGGGTCGCTTTCCGGGTCGCCGATTTTCCATATACGTATGCCGTCAACGTCCACGGCGCGCCCGATAAGCTCCAGGCTTTCCATCAGCGGTTTCTCGATGTCGGTATCGTTGTCCGCGGTCAGCAGCAAAGCGGCCGCTTGGTTGATGGCTTTTAGGGTAGCGGTCCGTTTTTCGATGTCGCGCATCATCTTAACGTGCTCCCGCATGTCGCGGGTGTATCCGATAACGACGTTATCATCACCGTATTTGGCGCGTACGAGGGTAACCTCGGCGGGGAGCGGCGTATTATCCTTGGGTATCCTGTACATCCAATCAAGAACACAATGCCCTTCCTCAAACGCCTTGTTAACGTACGCCTCGATTTTTTCAACCGAAAGCCGCCCATCCGGCTGGTATTCGGGTGAGCATTCGGATTTAAAACGTTCTATGTACTCCGTTTTATCCTTAAAGCCGTATAACTTTACGCCTACCTCGTTGCAATCTATCGTTTCGAGGTCCCTGTTCCATATTTGAGCGCACATGGGCGGGGTGTCGAGCATCAGCATAGCGCGTTCGTTAGATTCACGCATCCGGTCAAAGGATTCCTCGATTTGCGCGTTCATTTTCCCCAACCTGCGCTCAATAACACGCATAACGAAGAAAGCCAGCGTAACGATGAAAACGAATGTGACAGCCGAAACAACCGGATTACCGAAAAAATAGGCGGCAAATGTTATCGAACAGCATCCGATAACCAACAGGATTACAGGAATGAAAATATTCCTTCTGATATCCATGCCAATCCCCCCAAAAATTATGCATTAATACGATGTTACCATATGGGGCTTGATGTTTCAAGGAAATATATACAGCGCAACGGATTCCTTTGTTTACCTTTTGGATGTGGTCTTTCTGTGAGTGATCTTCGTCTTGAAATAAATATTGATTGCGTTTAAAATACGTTCGATACATATTTAAGTACAAAAAGAGGGCAGGTATCAAATATGAATTTGCAAAAATTATATAAAAAATTGATTGTGGTTTTTGTTATTTTGGCGTTGGCGTCGGCGATGACTGTTGTGGCGTCTACGACACAAAATCAAACGCAGCAAACGCAAAATGTCAATCAAAATCGGTTTGTGCGGGATGATGGGGTTGTTTTTGAAATTAGAGATGACGTGTTGTTTGTAGATGCAGGAAGGCAAAGGATGACATTTTCCCGATTAAACTCTCAATGGAATAGTATCGAGGCAATAAACAGGCAATTGGGAACAAGGAGGATTGAACCAATATGCGAACAAACGTTTGAATGGTTTCATGGAAGGGGTACGGCACCGGTTCAAGAGCAAGAGAACAAACAAAATATAGTTCCATTAAGCCAAGTCCCACGTTTTGCGCAAGAGAGAAGTGTCGAGGAATCAAACGGGCTTGTTGTGCAAGTAATTGAAGATTATATTAGAACGCTCCAACGAAACCATCGCAATATGCAGGCAAACGATTTTAGGATAACGCCACAAATGCAAAGGGAGAGCGATCAGTTTATTGAACGATTGATCCAGGCATGTATTGATGATCCGCGGATGAAAATATTGGGGCTTAATGAACATGGGATTCGTGCGTTATTGCAAGGTGTGTCACTATTTCCGATGAAATCCAATGGCGGTGCAACTGGTCTTTGGTTTATAGATCAACGTAATGCTTTTGTTTGTATAGAGTCTTCTGGGGATATGCAAGAAAAGGTAAGGACGGCATTGTACGAATTGTTTGGACGTAATCTTGGATATGATGCGCACCTAAGTGGAACTATTGCGGAATACGTAATGGATAGCGGTCCAGCGCTTTTTCCTTCAGCATATTGGAGTGGATACACTGGCTTTCATCATAGTTTAGGACAAAAATTTGGGTATGATAAAATGTTTGGGGCGGCGGATAATGGACAGGAATATTTCGGCGAATGGATGAATGAACACATACCATTATTAAACAAAGATTTTAAATTTGATTATAGTGATCTTATGCGCGCATTTGCGGGTGCTGGTGCGGTTCTTTGGGGTCAGCCAGATATAACAAGGCAATTTCGGCGCGAAACCGGAGTCAATGATTGGGATACATGGCAACATTTTGCATCGATATGGGACAGAGATGGATTGGCAACCAATGTAAATGGTAATCGATTTAACCAAATGATTATGGATAATGCAAGAAGGGCAAGGGATAATAATATTGTGTTTGCATGGGCTACTCCATATCAAATGTCGTTGGATATTGACCAAATGCCATCGGTAAATGACTATACCCAGGCGACTAAAGACCTTAACAATCCTGCTGCTGGTATAATGATCCGCCAAATGCACGAACAAAGGCGTTGAAATTTTATATCAAATCAACCGGCAAAACAATATTATCATCTACCCCAACCAACGGTTTGTTTATGGTACAAATCAACGCACCGGGCAAAACAAGCACACATACAAATTTGTTTGAATAAAAAAAGGTGTAATCCAGTTAATATTGGACGGCACCCTTTTTTGCGTTTAAATATGAATGACTAATTCGTCACGGCGTTGATGTCCCTTCTGCGGTAGCACACGAACCCGATGATACACAACAGGACGGCTGCCAGCGTCAAACCGGCCATCACAAGCCCATTCGTTTCGTCGATGGGTATTTGCGGCACCCAACCCAGCGGTGAGATTTTTCCTATCCAGGCAGGCAAGTCACCCATACGCCCCACGAAGATGAGCAGGAAGCTGAGGGTGAAATAGGCCCATATGAATCCGGCGGCTTTGGGTACGGCGCCGACGAGCAGGATCGTGAATCCTGCCATCGCCCACAACGCGGGCACGTATACCATCGCGGCTTCCAAGAGTAGGGGGAAGGAAAGGATGTCCGGCCCCACGACACCCACGCCCATGCCGTACAGGCCCACGGCCAATACGAATTGCAACAACGGCGCGGCGATGAAAGCCATCGCGGCGAAACCGGCGAGGTATTTTATCTTATTTACCGACGCAGCGATGACCAGCTCCGTCCGTATGGCGCGTTCCTCGGCGCGGGCACGCATGGCGAACAGGATGACGGGAACCAGGGACATCAAGGCCATCATGTTCATGATCATGGAGGCGAAAAGGTCTTGCACGGTATAATCGGCATAAGCGACCGCGGTGTTGAGCATATCCACGATTTCCTCCGGGTCGGTGGTGGTGGCGATGACGCTGCCGTCCACCCACGCGTTTATGCGGGCGAAATTACCCTGCGCGTCCGTCACCGTTTCGATTTCGATGCCCGCGATGTGCAGCATCAAACCTTGGTACATTTCGTTACGGGCCACGAACTCGTCCACGTCCGCCAAAATGGTGGCATAGGATGCCCCGAGGGCGAACATCCCGATGATACAACCGATCAGCGCGTTCTTCGTCAGCTTAAAGGTCAGCCCCTTGGCGTGGCGGGCGCGCAGGAGGCGTCCCGCATCGCGGCGGCCCGGCTTCGCGGGGATGAACCCTTGGTCGATATCCCGCACGGCGTTGAGCCGGAAAGCGACGGCGGCGAAAACGGCGGCGGTACCCAACAGGATGAATATGGGCCACCAATAATCCCCCGCGTAGGCGTATGTGCGCATGACAAGGCCCAGGGGGCTGATCAGGGAAAGGATACTCATGGCGGGCACTTCGCCCATATCCACGGATGCGTCCCACGCGGCGGCGGCCTGCATATCCCCGGCGGCGCGTATGAAGAAAAAGACGATCAGCGCGATGAAGGAGTAGCTCATGGCGCCCCGCGCGCTGGAGGACAACTGGCTGAACAAAGCCGTAACCGCCGCGAACACCAGCCCGACGGCGCCCAGGCTCACGCCCCACAGCATGGAACCGGCGAAGCTCATGCTTTCATCGCCGGCGGCGAACATACCCAAGCCGATCAAAACGGCCAAAACCGCGTTTACGATGATCGCCGTCACAAACGTTGCGTTGAGGTGGGCCAGCCGCCCCGTAGGCAGGGATCGTACGACTTCGTAACGGCCCAGTTCTTCGTCGGCGCGGGTATGGCGCACCACGAGGAAGATATTCATGATGCCCACCGTCAGCGCGGTGAACACCAGCATAAAGTTCGTGTACAGTGCGCCGTAGGTATTATTAATTAAGGCGATGGCCGGGCCCACCATAGAAACCAACGTGGGGTTCTGCATCATGGACACAAGCGCGGCCATATCCTCCCCGACCATGATTTCCTGCAAACCGGGCACAAGGCCCACGATTACCGCTATCAACGCCAATATCCAAACGGTGGAGTTGACGCGCTCCCGCTTCAGGAAGAAACCCGTAAGCCTTAACGTATTCTCAAAGTTGCCCTTCATTATACGGCCTCCTTCGTGTAGTGCTGCATGAACAGCTCTTCCAGTGAAGGCGGTACGCTTTCCAGCTTCTTAATGCCGAAACCGTTTAGATGATTGATGACCGCACCCATCTTTTCCGTATCCACGTAGAAGTGTAAGCCATATGCTTCCTTTTTAATGTCGTAGATACCTTCGAACCTATCAAGTCCCTCGATGGCGCGTTCCGTCGTTACGGTCATCGCGTAGCGGGTAAGGTGGCGGAGTTCGTCGAGGGTGCCGGTTTGCACGACTTCGCCTTCGCGGATGATGCCCACGCGGTCGCACAGGCGTTCCACTTCCGACATGATATGGCTGGAGAGGAACACGCCCTTGCCCTTCGCCTTCTGTTCCAATACGCACGCTTGGAATACTTGCTCCATAAGGGGGTCGAGACCGCTGGTCGGTTCGTCGAGGATGTACAGATCCACTTCGCTTGCGAACGCGGCTATGAGCGCGACCTTTTGGCGGTTGCCCTTGGAATAGGTGCGGCATTTCTTCGTGGGGTCGAGGTTAAAGTCCGTGATCAGGCGTTCGCGCAGTTTCTTATCGTGGCTGCCGCGCAGGTTAACGAACAAATCAATGACCTCGCCCCCCGTCAGATTGGGCCAAAGGTTGACGTCGCCGGGTACATACGCAATACGCTTGTGGATTTCGACCGCGTCCTTCCAAGCGTCCTTACCGAAGATTTTCGCGCTGCCGCGGGTGGCTTGCAGGATGCCCAGCATTACGCGGATGGTGGTGGATTTGCCCGCCCCGTTGGGCCCGATGTAGGCAAAAACTTCCCCTTCGGCGATTTGCAAGTTAACGTCCTTCAACGCTTGGAACTTACCGAAATACTTGTCAAGGTTCGTGACTTCTACGCTGTAGCGCATAATAAAACCCTTCCTTTCGCCCCGCAGGGGTTAATTTGGTTTATAGATGCATGTTCTTAGGATGTTTAAATAATCGCGGAACTCGCTGAGGTAGCGGTCGTAATTTTCCCGCGCTTCCGGTCCTACGTTGGAAAGGCCCTCGCTTTTCGCTTCGGCGGTCATTTCTTCCGCGTATCCCGCCAACGACCACATGATGATTTTGATGGTTTTTTGCGGATCAATTTCGTCGCGGAAAAGGGATTTGTCGCAATGCTCGAAGCTCTCAGCCAGTACCTTGTCGCGCAGTTGCGTGAACTTAACCACATGCGCCGCTTGGACGGGGTTCATGCTGTGGCGCGTGTCCAGGTAGGTGCTGGTTATAAAGTCGAACATGGCGGGGAAGCGGCGCGATATATCC